>ENA-ORBV01000507-ORBV01000507.1-microbial-mat-metagenome-genome-assembly--contig:-NODE-507-length-89641-cov-13.982169_pt1 | contig 89641 bp, 97 predicted proteins | sample MGYA00237777_ERZ505514 | MGnify/ENA primary metagenome ERZ505514 (study PRJEB26160, sample SAMN06269048) | microbial mat metagenome | isolation source: Oligotrophic lake microbial mat | place...
GTGGCGTTCCAGCCGGCCGAAATCCAGGACATTGTTCAGCGCGCATAGTCACGTTCCGCCAAGAATCCAATACTGCCATTGTTTTCCTGAGGCCCGCGTGGATATTGGCTCTCCAGCCGAAATGCTGCCATCGACCTGCTATTCGCGAGCCAACTCCCAGTGCACGGGAAGCGCGCCGTGCGCAAGCAAGAAGTCATTGGCCTGCGAGAAGTGTCGGCATCCGAAATACCTACCCCGACCCAGCGGCGATGGGTGTACGGCCTCGAGCACCAACTGACGTGAACGGTCGATCAGCGGTGCTTTAGAACGGGCGTGGTCGCCCCAGAGCATGAAGACCGCGCACCGGGATTGGCTCGATGCAAATTGAATCAACGCGTCGCTGACCGGATGCCAGCCGATTTTTTTGTGGGAACCGGGGCGACCGTCTTCGACGGTCAAGGATGCGTTCAGCAGGAGTACGCCCTGTTCGGCCCATGCGGTGAGGTCGCCGTGGTCGGGAATCGCCATTCCGAGGTCGGTATTGAGTTCCCGGAAAACATTCTTGAGCGAAGCCGGCGGTCTCACGTCACGCGGAACTGAGAAAGATAGTCCCATAGCTTGTCCGTAGCGATGGTAGGGATCTTGTCCGAGGATGACTACGCGGACTGCGCTCGGGGCAACTAGTTCCAGTGCGCGGTAGCGCATTGGCGCCGGCGGGTAGACGGCCACGCCCGCAGCTTCGCGCGCCGCGACATGCGCCTCAGCGCGGGAGAGGGCCTCTCGCGCGGAAGTGTCGAGGGCGCCGCGCCAGTCTTTGGGTAGCGAGGCGCTCAGTCCTTGGCCAGCAGGTTCATGAGCGAGGACGTATCCCAGCGGCTGCCGCCGCGCGCCTGCACGTGCGCGTAATACTGGTCGATCATCGCGGTGGCCGGCAGGCGGGCGCCGTTCTTCCTGGCTTCCTCCAGGCAGATGCCGAGGTCCTTGCGCATCCAGTCGACTGCAAACCCGAAGCCGTCGAACTTGACCTCGTTCATGGCCTTCCAGCGGTTCTCCATCTGCCACGAGCCCGCCGCGCCCTTGGAAATCACCGCGACGACCTTCTCCATGTCGAGGCCCGCTCGTCTGCCGAAGTTGAGCGCCTCGGACAATCCCTGCAGCAGGCCGGCGATGGCGATCTGGTTGACCATCTTGGTGAGTTGCCCTGCGCCGGGTGCGCCGATCAGCACGCAGCTCTTGGCGTAGATGTCGAGCACGGGCCGGGCTTTCTCGAACACCGCTTCTTCGCCGCCGCACATGATGCCCAGCTGCGCATTCACCGCGCCGGCCTGGCCGCCCGAGACCGGGGCGTCGATGAAGCCGATGCCTTTCTCCTTGGCCCTCGCGTGCAGCTCGCGCGCGAGGATCGCCGAAGCGGTCGTGTGATCGACCAGCGTGGCGCCGGATTTCATGCCGGCAAGCGCGCCGTCGTCGTTATCCTTCGTGCCATAGATCACCGAGCGCACGTCGTCGTCGTTGCCCACGCACACCATCACATATTCGGCACCCTCGGCCGCCGCCTTGGGTGTGGACGCCGATTTGCCGCCGTATTCCTTGGTCCACTGGGCGGCCTTGGCCGCGTTACGGTTGTAGACGGTGACCTCGTGGCCGCCTTTCTTGAGCAGGTGGCCAGCCATCGGGTAGCCCATTACGCCTAAGCCAAGGAATGCGACTTTCGCCATGATCGAATCTCCAAGCAGTTGTCTGAATTGAGGAAAGCGATGATCTCACACCCCGGCGCGCGCCCCCATCCCGGGGCGCCCCAGGCTCACTGCATGAGCCCCTTGCGGAGCGTTCCGGTCAACCTATACAATTACTGCACGTTTATACAGTACCGGTGTTAGCCCGGGCGCATGCAGGTGAGCGTCCCGCCAATTGATGCTGACGGCCAATAAAAAGGAGTTTCAGTCATGGACGACAACAAAGCCAAAGCCCTCTCCGCCGCACTGTCCCAAATCGAAAAGCAGTTCGGCAAGGGCTCCATCATGCGCATGGACGCCTCGGCCATGAAGGATATCGAGGTGGTGTCCACCGGGTCGCTGGGCCTCGACCTGGCCCTCGGCGTCGGCGGCCTGCCGCGCGGCCGGGTAGTCGAGATCTACGGCCCGGAATCCTCGGGCAAGACCACACTCACGCTGCAGGTGATTGCGGAGATGCAAAAGCTCGGCGGCGCCGCGGCGTTCATCGACGCGGAAAACGCGCTCGATCCGCAGTACGCGCAAAAGCTCGGCGTCAATATCGACGAGCTCCTCATCAGCCAGCCGGACACCGGCGAGCAGGCCCTCGAGATCGCCGACATGCTGGTGCGCTCGGGCGCCGTGGACGTGATCGTGATCGACTCGGTCGCAGCACTCACCCCCAAGGCCGAGATCGAAGGCGAGATGGGCGAGCCGCAGATGGGCCTGCAGGCGCGCCTCATGAGCCAGGCGCTTAGAAAGCTCACCGCCAACATCAAGCGCACCAACACGCTGGTGATCTTCATCAACCAGATCCGCATGAAAATCGGCGTCATGTTCGGCAACCCCGAAACGACCACGGGCGGCAACGCGCTCAAGTTCTACGCCTCGGTGCGCATGGACATCCGCCGCATCGGCGCGATCAAGAAGGGCGACGAGGTCACGGGCTCCGAGACGCGCGTCAAGGTGGTCAAGAACAAGGTCGCCCCGCCGTTCCGCCAGGCCGAATTCGACATCCTCTACGGCGAAGGCATCTCGCGCGAAGGCGAGATCCTGGAGCTCGGCGTGATCCACAAGATCGTCGAGAAGACCGGCGCCTGGTACGGCTACAACGGGGATCGGCTGGGGCAGGGCAAGGACAACGCGCGCGAGTACCTCAAGGAAAATCCCGCCACCGCGAAGGAGATCGAAGCCAGGATCCGCAACGCCGCGGGCATCGCCGCCGGCCGGATCGAAGCGCCGGTTGCCGCGAACGAGGAAGAAGCGCCCGAGAACGGCGTCGTCGTTTCGGTCTCCAGCCGCAAGCGCGGCTAAGCGATGGCGGAATCCGAGAGCGGGGTCCTGATCGAGGCCGCGATTCAATTCGGGCCCCGCGACGAGAATCGCCCCGACACCCCCCGTGAGCTCAAGGCGCGCGCGTTGCGCCTGCTCATGCGGCGCGACCACGGCCGGGAGGAGCTGGTCCGCCAGTTGACGAAGCATGCCGAATCCCCAGCCGTGCTCGAAGAGCTGCTCGACGAGCTCATCCGCCGCAAGCTCCTTTCGGAAGACAGGGTGGCCGAATCGCGCGCCAATTCGCTGTCGCGCAAGTTCGGCGTCTCCCGCATCCGCAACGACCTGCGTGCCAAGGGCATCGCGCCGGAGACGATCGAGCGCGTAGCCGCCGAGGCACAGGCCACCGAGTTCGAGCGCGCCAGGGAGATCTGGAAGAAGAAATTCCGCGAGCCTGCTTCGAATTCGTCGGAGCGCGCAAAGCAGATGCGTTTTCTTGCCGCGCGCGGTTTCTCGTTCGACACGATCAAGAAAGTATTTGCCGAAATAGGCAAATAGGCGGTCATCGCGCGCGGCGCGCCGCGCGTTCATCACTCTCGACCCACACAGAGGAGGTGAACGAAGAATGAACCAGAACGAAATGAATCAAACGCGGGCACTCGAAGTCGTACGGTCCCTGGCCAACGGCGTCGATCCCGACACCGGCGAAGTCTTCTCGGCCGAAAGCCCCTACCAGCGCCCGCAGACGGTGCGCGCATTGTTCGTTGCGGCACAGGCGCTCGAGCAACGCGAGCGCACCGAGAAGCGGCGCGAAAGCCTTCCCGCCAAGACCGGCGCGGCATGGACGGAAGACGAAGACCGCACGCTGCTGGCGGGATTCGACGCGGGGCGCGCGATCGCCGAGCTCGCGCTCGAGCACCAGCGCACGCAGCACGGAGTCCGTTCGCGGCTCCTCAAGTATGGCCGCCTGACGGCCTGACCAAGGCTTCAGCAGCCCGCCTCGCAAAGGGCGCTTGCCCGCGCGGTCGATTTTTCGCGCGGGCTTTCTTCGTTCCACCGTGCGGGTGACGATCCGCACGGGCTTTCCCATGGGATTTCCTCCGGCGATTCAATTAAAATCGGTGGATTCCCCGGTTTCTGGCTGCAATCCAATGAAAAGCGCTGAGATTCGCTCGAGTTTCCTCGGGTATTTCAAATCCAAGGGCCACACCATCGTGGCCTCGTCCTCGCTGGTGCCGGGCAACGACCCGACGCTGCTGTTCGTCAACTCGGGCATGGTGCAGTTCAAGGACGCCTTCCTCGGCAAGGACAAGCGCGCCTATTCGCGCGCGACCACTTCGCAGCGCAGCGTGCGCGCGGGCGGCAAGCACAACGACCTCGAGAATGTCGGCTACACCGCGCGCCACCACACGTTCTTCGAGATGCTGGGCAACTTCTCGTTCGGCGACTATTTCAAGAAGGAAGCCATTCCCTTCGCGTGGGACCTGCTCACCAACGTCTACAAGCTGCCCAAGGAAAAGCTCTGGGTCACCGTCTACCACACCGACGACGAGGCCTACGGCATCTGGGAGAAGGACATCGGCGTGCCCAAGGAGCGCATCGTGCGCATCGGCGACAAGCCCGGGGGTGCGAAATTCCAGTCGGACAACTTCTGGCAGATGGCCGACACCGGGCCATGCGGCCCCTGCAGCGAGATCTTCTACGACCACGGCCCTGAAGTCGCGGGCGGCCCACCCGGGTCGGCCGATGCCGACGGCGACCGCTACATCGAGATCTGGAACCTCGTTTTCATGCAGTTCAACCGAGATGAAAAGGGCGTCATGCATCCGCTGCCCAAGCCTTCGGTCGACACGGGCATGGGCCTCGAGCGCGTTGCGGCGGTGCTGCAGGGCGTGCATTCGAACTATGAAATCGACCTCTTCCAGGACCTGATCCGCGCCGCCGCGCGCGAGACCGGCGTCACGGACCTCGAGAGCCCGTCGCTAAACGTGATTGCGGACCATATCCGCGCCTGCTCGTTCCTTATCGTCGACGGCGTGATCCCCGGCAGCGAAGGCCGCGGCTACGTGCTGCGCCGGATCATCCGCCGAGCCATACGCCACGGGTACAAGCTCGGCCAGAAGCAGCCCTTCTTCCACAAGCTGGTCGCGGACCTCGATAAAGCGATGGGCGAGGCCTATCCCGAGCTCACCGAGAACCGCGATCGCGTCGCGCAGGTGCTCAAGACCGAGGAAGAGCGGTTTGCGGAGACGCTCGAGCACGGCATGGGCGTGCTCGAAGGCGCCCTGGCCGGCGAGTCGCCGATGCTCGATGGCGAGACCGTATTCAAGCTCTACGACACGTTCGGGTTCCCGGTAGACCTCACGGCCGACATCGGCCGCGAGCGCGGCATCCAGATCGACTTCGCGGGGTTCGAGGCCGCCATGCAGGCGCAGCGCGAGCGCGCGCGCTCGGCGTCGCGCTTCTCGATGGGAACGAGCCTCGACTACTCGGGCAACAAGACCGAATTCCACGGCTACGACACGCTCTCGATGAAGGGCAAGGTCATCGCGCTCTATCGCGACGGCACGCGGGTCCAGGGGCTCTCGGCGGGCGACACCGGCGTGGTCGTGCTCGACAAGACGGCGTTTTACGCGGAGTCCGGCGGCCAGGTCGGCGATCGCGGCGAGCTCGCCGCGCCCGGCGGCACCTTCACGGTCGAGGACACGCAGAAGATCCAGGCCGATGTCTTCGGCCATCACGGCACGCTCAAGGCCGGCACCATCGAGGTCGACGACCAGGTCACCGCGCAGGTCGATGCCGAGGCCCGTTCACGCGCCGCGTGGAACCACTCCGCCACTCACCTCATGCACGCGGCGCTTCGCCAGGTGCTCGGCCTGCATGTGCAGCAGAAGGGCTCGCTCGTCGATGCGCAGAAAACGCGCTTCGACTTCTCGCACAACGAGCCGATGACCGAGGCGCAGATGCGCAAGGTCGAGGTAATCGTGAATCGCGAGATCCGCCGCAACAGCGAAGTGCAGGCGCGCACGATGAAGTACGACGACGCCATCAAGGCCGGCGCGATGGCGCTCTTCGGCGAGAAGTACGGCGACGAGGTGCGCGTGCTCGGCATGGGCGAATTCTCCACCGAGCTTTGCGGCGGCACCCACGTGCAGCGCACCGGCGACATCGGTCTCTTTAAGATCGTGTCCGAGACCGGCGTCGCCGCGGGCATCCGCCGCGTGGAAGCGGTCACCGGCGAAGGCGCGCTCGCGCTCGTCCAGGAACAGGAAGCGCGCCTCGTGGAGGCCGCCTCCGCCGTCAAGGCGCAGCCGCAAGACCTCACCGCGCGCATCGGCCAGATCCTCGACAACGTGAAGAGCCTCGAGCGCGAGCTCGCGAAGCTCAAGTCCAAGCTCGCGTCCTCCCAGGGCGACGACCTCGCCTCGCAGGCGGTTGAAATCAAGGGCGCGCGCGTGCTGGCGGCCACGATGGAAGGCGCGGATGCCAAGGCGCTGCGCGAGACCATGGACAAGCTCAAGGACAAGCTCAAGCCCGCGGCCATCGTGCTGGGTGCGATCGCCGACGGCAGGGTTTCGCTGATCGCCGGCGTCACGCCCGAGCTCACCGGCAAGGTCAACGCCGGAGACCTGGTGAATTTCGTCGCGCAGCAGGTGGGCGGCAAGGGCGGCGGGCGGCCCGACATGGCGCAGGCCGGCGGCACCGAGCCGGCCAAGCTCGCGGGCGCGCTCGCTTCGGTGAAAGACTGGGTCGGCCAGCGCGTCTAGCCGCCCGACGAGAGGCCAGCGATGAAACTACGCACTGCACTCGGAATGCTCGCGATGCTGCCCCTGGCCGCGCTGGCGCATCATGGCTGGAGCGAGTACGACTCCGACAAGCTGCTCAAGCTCACCGGGCGGGTTGCCGAGGCGGGCTACGAGCATCCGCATGGCTACGTCAAGCTGGTGACGCCGGGCAAGACCTGGCAGGCCGTGCTCGCGCCGCCTTCGCGCATGGAAGCCCGCGGGCTGTCGAAGGACGCGATCAAGGTCGGCGCGCGGGTGACGGTCGAAGGCTATGCAAACCGCAACAAGCCCGAAGAAATGCGCGCAGAGCGCATCATCGCGGGCGGCAAGACCGTAGAGCTGCGCTAGGAGGTTTGGTGGCGCCGATGGGGATCATCGAATCCACGGCGCTGGGCTTGGCGATGCGCAAGTCCATCTGGCTCTATCCCGCGGTCGAGACGGTGCACATCATCGGCCTGGCCATCCTGGTCGGTTCCATTGCGGTGCTCGACCTGCGGCTGATGGGGCTGTCGCGCAGCCTGCCGGTGCGCAAGCTCGCAAGGCACACGCTGCCCTGGACGATCGGAAGCTTCGCGCTGATCCTGCCGAGCGGGCTCATGATGTTCGCGGCGCACGCAACCGACTTCATCGCCAGCCCCGTGTTTGCACTGAAGATGGGGCTGATCTTCGCCGCGATCATCAACGCCGCGGTATTCCACACGAGCGTTTTCCGGAGCGCCGCCGCATGGGACGTGGACGTCATGCCGCCGGCCGCGGCCCGGGCTTCGGCCGCCTTGTCCCTGTTGCTGTGGTTGACGGTGATCGCCTGCGGACGGCTGCTGGCCTATACCTGAGCGGGCAGCAAAATGCTGCCATTTTATGGAAAAGGCCCAGCACTGGCGCGGCTCTCCGGCCAGAATGCTGCCATTGATCCGCCCCGGTTTTCCTAGAAGCCGATCCTCTGCTTCTTGCCGGCGCGGTTTTCCCGCACGTCCTCGGGCTCGATCTCGGAGCGGCCGGCGAGCTTGGCGTTGCCGAATCCCGACTGGATCACCCGGCGCATTTCGCGCGGGCCGTAGGCGGTGAGCTTCTCGATCAGCGCGGCTGAAGGGGCCTCGGGGAAAGCCTTGCCCCAGTCGTGCCCGTTGCGGATCTCGCGGTAGATCGACAGCGCGATCCTCGCAGCGCCCTTGGCGTCCGGCGGCTCGATCTCGTAGACGTTCATGCGGTTGAGGATCGGGTCGGGGATGCGCGAGGCGTCGTTGGCGGTGGCGAACCAGACCGCGCCGGAGGCGTCGATCGGCACCTCCACGAACTCGTCGACAAAGCGCGTCGCGGTGTCGACTTCGAGCAATTCGTAGAGCGAGCCCAGCGGGTCGTAGTGGCCGTCGGCCGAAGCCTTGTCGATCTCGTCGATCACCATGACCGGGTTGGCGTAGTTGCCGTTCATGAAGGTGTCGAACACCTTGCCGGGCTTCGCGTTCTTCCATTGCGAGGACGAGCCGGACAGCACCCAGCCCGCAGTGAGGGAGCTCATGGGCACGAACCCGTAACCGGTGCCGAGAAGCTGCGAGACGCGGCGGGCGAAATGCGTCTTGCCGATGCCGGGGTCGCCGAGCAGGAGCATCGGCGGCAGCTCGATCGCGTCGTTGGAGTCGATGCAGAGCGCAAGGTGCTTGCGGATGTCCTCGAGCACTTCGGCGAAATTCGGCAGCTCCTCGAAGAGGTCGTCCATGCCGGGCATCGCCGAGGGTTTCACCGTGAATCGCTGGCCGCCGAGCTTGAGCATCTTTTCGTAGAGCGAGCGCAACGACTCGTTCGCGCTTGCAGGCAGCCCCTGCAACGCCTTGTCTACACTGGATGTGTGATAAACATCCCTGAACCCGGCGATGGGAAGGACGGCAAGCGCCGTGTCTGAAGCGGCGGGGCAAGCAGCGACGGTGGCCGACATGTTGTTATCTCCTTCGTTTGTACGACGGGAACAACGCGCTGTGCAAAACGTAGCACGACGATTCATGTGTAGCAATACTCGGGTGTAGCAATACTCAGGCCACATAACGTCTATCGACGGTCGCTGGATGACCTTGAGCAGAGATTTGGCTGGCACTCGGAGCAATCGAGTGCCAGTGCTTTATCTCTTTCACGCTCGCAACGGACCCAAGGAACTCAAGAGCAACCACGCAGGGACGCGCGCGGCAGGATTTGCCATGAGCGGCGGTTTCATGCTTGAATCCTGTTCATGAGCTTCCGGTTTTATGCGTTCTTCCACTTTTTCTCCCGCCTGGCGGCGGAGGGAACCGGCTAAGCTCAGCCGAAAATTCTCCCAACGAACCGCCAGCGCAGGAATGCCTGGCGGTTTTTGTTTTTCAAGGCCCGATCAATGACCATGCCCGTTGACAGCTACCTCACCTCCGTCCCCGCGGACAAGACTTCGCTCACCGATGACGAGCGCATCGAGAACATCGTTCCGCTGCCGCCGCCGGAGCACCTGATCCGGTTCTTCCCGATCCAGCACACGCCGGTCGAGACGCTCATCACCGACACGCGCAGCAACGTGCGCGAGATCCTTTCGGGCAAGTCCGACCGCCTCATCGTGATCGTCGGACCCTGCTCCATCCACGATCCGTCCGCGGCAGTGGCCTATGCCGAAAAGCTGCGCGGCGAGCGCGAGCGCCACGCGGGCGAGCTCGAAGTGATCATGCGCGTGTATTTCGAGAAGCCCCGCACCACGGTGGGCTGGAAGGGCCTCATCAACGACCCGTACATGAACGGCAGCTTCCGCATCAACGAGGGCCTGCGCATCGCGAGGGACCTCCTGGTGCGCGTCAACCAGGCCGGCGTGCCGGCCGGCTGCGAATTCCTCGACGTGATTTCGCCGCAGTACATCGGCGATCTCGTGTCCTGGGGCGCGATCGGCGCGCGCACCACGGAGTCGCAGGTGCACCGGGAGCTTGCTTCGGGCCTGTCGGCCGCGGTGGGCTTCAAGAACGGCACCGACGGCAACGTCAAGATCGCGGTCGATGCGATCCTCGCCGCGCGCCAGAAGCACCATTTCCTCTCGGTGCACAAGAGCGGGCAGGTGGCGATCGTGGAGACGCGCGGCAACGAGGACTGCCACATCATCCTGCGCGGCGGCAAGACGCCGAACTTCGATGCGGGCAGCGTGCAGGCCGCATGCCAGGAACTCAGGAAGTCGAAGCTGCCCGAGCGGCTGATGGTCGACTTCTCGCATGCCAACAGCTCCAAGGACTACAAGAAGCAGATGAGCGTGGGCAACGACATCGCCGGCCAGATCGCCTCGGGCGAGCGCCGCATCGTCGGCATCATGGCCGAGTCGAACCTCGTCGAGGGCCGCCAGGACCTCGTGCCCGGCAAGCCGCTGACTTACGGGCAGAGCGTCACCGACGCCTGCCTGGGCTGGGACGAAACCACGCGCCTGCTGGAACTGCTCGCCGGGGGCGTGCGCTCGCGCCGCAAGCTCGAGCGCGCCTGAAGCTGGTAGCCTCGGGGGCAGCATGAGCCTGCCCCTCGAGACCTTTGCGCTGGCGGCGCTGATCGTCGCCATTGCGTACGTGATTTTCGGTCTCACGGGTTTCGGCTCGACCGTGGTGGCGGTCCCGCTGCTCGCGCTGATCCTGCCGCTCAAGTTCGCCGTGCCCCTGATGATGATGCTCGACCTGGCCGCCACACTCATGCTCGGCGCGCGCCTGCGCAAGGGCATCCGCCTGGACGAGGTCGCCTGGCTCATCCCGTTTATCCTCGCGGGCATGGCGCTGGGCCTCACATTGCTGATCCGGGTTGCCGAAGAGCCGCTGCTTCTCGGCCTGGGCCTGTTCGTCCTGCTCTACGCCGCCTATGGGCTGACCCGGCGCGGCGTGCCGATCGTCCTGCGCCGCTTCTGGAGCGTGCCGGTGGGACTGGTCGGCGGCGCGCTGTCGGCCCTCTTCGGTACCGGCGGCGTGATCTTCGCGATGTATTTCGCCGGCCGGATCCCCGACAAGGAAGCGCTGCGCGCGACCAATGCCTCGATGATCATGTTCTCCGCGCTGGTGCGGGTCGTGCTGTTCGGGTTCACGGGCCTGCTGACGCAGGAGGGGCTGCTCGCCAGCGTCGCGATGCTCATCCCCGCAATGCTCGGGGGGGTCTATGTCGGCAACCGCCTGCACGCGGTCATTCCCGCGGCGAGCGTGGTGAAGGCGGTCTATGGGGTGCTCATCCTGGCGGGCGTGTCCCTTGTGGTGCGAGGCAGCGCCTGAACGCCTCGGGATTCGACGCCGCAGGATTCGATCCCGCGAAGGCGCGCCGCTGGTTCCTCGGCACGCTGGTGGCGACGCTGGTTTTCCGGGCCTGGCTCGCGGTCGTCACGCCCCTGACGGGCGACGAGGCCTATTTCCTCGCCTGGGGCCTGCGGCCGGACATCGGTTACTACGACCATCCGCCGATGATCGGGTGGCTGCTCGCGCTCCTTGCGCCGATGTCCACCGCCGAATGGGTGCTGCGCCTGCCTTCGGTGCTGCTGCCGGCCGCGTTGGCGCTCGGGACGCGCTGGGTGCTGGCCCGATGGTTCGGCAGTCCGGGCGCCACCGCCGACCTCGCGGCCACGCTCGTGCTGCTCGTGCCGATGAACGTGTGGAATGTGCTCATCACGACCGACACGCCGCTCATCCTGTTCTCGTTCGCGGCGATCGTGACCTTCGCGCGCGCCGCGCAGCGCCGCTCGATGGCGGGATTCTTCGTGGCGGGGATCTTCCTCGGCCTGGCTTTCCTGTCCAAGTATTTCGCCGTGCTGTTGGGCCTGGGCATGATCGCGTGGGCGCTGTTCACGCGTGGAGGCCGCTCCAATTGGGCCAGCCTGGGGCTCGTGTTCCTCGGCGCGCTGCCCGCGGGGTTGCTGAACCTCTACTGGAACTACCAGGCGTGCTGGTCGAACATCCTGTTCAACGCGATCAACCGGCACGAAGGCGCGGGCCTGGGCTGGACGAACCCGCTGCTCTTCATCGTCTCGCTGGCGTATCTCGCCGCGCCGCTGCTCTGGTACGCGTGGCGGGACCGGCGTGAGGTGGCCGCATCGCTTGCGAATCCGGGGCATCTCGCGCTGGCCTTCGCATGGCTGGTGCCGCTCGCGGTTTTCGCCGCGCTCTCGCCGGTGAAAAAGATCGGCCTGCACTGGCTGCTGTCCTTCGTGCCGCCGCTGGTGCTGACGCTGGCGATCGTGTTGCCGACCGAAAAGCTCGCCCGATGCGCGAAGTTCCTTGCCGCGTTCGCCCTGCTGCATGCCGTGGTGGCCGGCACAGTGGCCCTGTTGCCGCTCGACACATGGAAATCTACCCGGATGTACTCGCGCCTGGTCATGCAGTTCCGCACGCCGCAGGTCGTGGAGAAGCTCGCGCCGTACAAGGACTTCGTCCTGGCGACCGACACCTACTCGCTCTCGTCGGTCCTTTCCTATTACGGAGGGCACTACTTTTTCGTTTTCGGCCCCGGCACTTCGCACGCGAGGCACGATGACATCGTGACCGATGTGCGCGCATTCGACGGCAGGGACATCCTGATCGTGCGGCGCGACCCGCCGCCCGAGCAGGACTTCCGGCCTTACTTCAAGTCGTTCGAGGTGCGGCCCGTCGAGGTCTCGGGGACCACCATCCATTTCGTGCTCGGCCGCGGTTTCGATTACGCCGCCTACCGCGAGGGCGTTCTCAAGCCGGCGCGCGACCGCTGGTACCGGATCCCGGCCGCGCTCCCGATCGGCCGCTGCTACTACTGCGACAAGTACTTCGCGGCGGACGGCGCCTGCGGCCGATGAGCCTGCTTGCGTATGCGAAGCTGGCCCGCCCGCAACAGTGGGTCAAGAACACGTTCGTCCTGCCGGGCCTGATCTTCGGCCATGCCCTGGATGACCCCGAAAAGGTCACCGCCGCGCTGCTCGCGACGCTCGCGTTCTGCCTCATGTCGAGCGCCGTCTATGTCATGAACGACCTCTTCGACCGCGAGCGCGACCGCGAGCATCCGGACAAGCGCCACCGCCCGATCGCGAGCGGCGTGATCGGCCTGCGCGCGGGGGGACTGTTCGGGTTTTCGCTCGCCGCATGCGCCTTGATGCTTGGGTTCGCCGCGAGCCCGATGGTGGCCGCCATCCTCGCGGCCTACGGGCTGCTCAACGTCGGCTATTCGCTCGGCCTGAAGCGCGTCCCGGTCGTGGACGTCTTCATCATCGCCGCGGGATTCATGCTGAGAATCCTGGCCGGCACCGTGGGCATCGGGATCGAGCCCTCGCGCTGGCTGTTGCTTTGCGGATTCCTGGTCACGCTGTTTCTCGGTTTCGCCAAGCGGCGCGCGGAACTGATCCGTTTGGCCGATGACGCGGGCAAGCACCGGCCAGTGCTCGAGTCGTACACCGAGTCTTTCCTGGATGCCGCCATCCTCGTATGCGCCTCGGGCATGCTCGTGGCCTACGGGTTCTACACCGTCTCTATGGACACCTTCGTGCAGCACGGCACCGACCTGACCCTGACCCTGCCGTTCGTGCTGTTCGGAACCTTTCGTTATCTCTTTCTCCTGCGACATCGCGGCGGGGGCGGCGACCCCTCCAACGAGCTGCTCGACGACCGCTGGCTGCTCGGATCGGCGGCGGGCTGGGCCGCGACCGTGGTGCTGTTGATCGGCTAGAATGGGACAAGAACAGGCACCCAAGCCCAACCATGTCCGATCGTCCCCAGCAGCTTTCGCACCTCGACTTCCTTGGAGATGCGACCAAGTTTTCCGGGCAGATCCACGCGCTGATTCCCAAGTGCAACCTCCTCGAGAATTTCTCCCACGCGGAAGTGCGCCTGCTGTCGCACTTCATGGACGTCTACCAGTGCGCGCAGGGCGCGGAAATCATCCGCGAAGGCGAGGGCGGGGATTTCATGCTCATGATCATCGAGGGCCGGGTCGAGGTCATGAAGCGCGATCGCTGGAACACCCAGCAGGTGATCGCGGTGGTCGATGCCGGCAAGACCCTTGGCGAGATGTCGATGATCGACGGCGAGCCGCGCTTCGCGACCTGCGTGGCCGACCAGCCGACCATGATCGCGGTGCTCAACCGCGAGAACCTGGCGCGCATCATCGTCGAGCAGCCCATGCTCGGGGCCAAGATCCTCATGGAATTCGTGCTCATGCTCTCGCAGCGCCTGCGTGCGACGAGCACACGGCTGATCGAGGTGCTCGACGACCGCCTGCAGCACGGCGGCCTGGGGCCGCTGCCCTGAGCGTAAGGAAAGCGGCCCGCCCTGCGACCAAGCAGGAGCCCGGCCGGACCCCGCGCCGAAGCCCCAACGAATAGAGGAAAAGAGTGCACGCAACGCTGCCCTTGATACAGCAGTTCGGCTTCCCCCCGCTGAAGCGCGGCCGCCTGGAGACCCTGCAGGTCAACCTCGGCTACAAGTGCAACCAGAGCTGCCTGCATTGCCATGTAAACGCGGGACCCACGCGCACCGAAGCGATGTCGCGCGAAACCATCGCCGATGTCCTGGCTTTCATCGCCGTCGCGGGCATCAGGACGCTCGACATCACCGGCGGCGCGCCCGAGCTCAATCCGCATTTCCGCGAGCTTGTGACCCGCGCGCGCGAGCTCGGCGCCCGCGTGATCGACCGTTGCAACCTCACGATCCTGCTGGAACCCGGCCACGAAGACCTCGCGCAGTTCCTTGCCGGCCAGCGCGTGGAAATCACCGCGTCGCTGCCTTGCTACACCGAAGAACTCGTCGACCGCCAGCGCGGCAAGGGCGTGTATGAGCGCAGCATCGAAGCCCTGCGCAAGCTGAATGCGCTGGGCTACGGCCAGCCGGGATCGGGCCTCGCGATCAACCTCGTCTATAACCCCCAGGGTCCTTCGCTCCCGCCGGGGCAGGTTGGGCTCGAGGCGGACTACAAGCGCGAGCTCGGCACGCGCCACGGGGTGACGTTCAACCAGCTCTATACCCTGGCCAACATGCCGATCCAGCGCTTCGGCAGCACGCTCGTCTCCAAGGGGCAGTTCAACGAGTACATGACGCTGCTCAAGGGCGCCCATCGCGACGAGAACCTCGCCGGGGTCATGTGCCGCACGCTGGTCTCGGTCGACTGGCAGGGGGCGGTGTTCGACTGCGACTTCAACCAGATGCTCGGCCTGCCCCTCGAGGTCGGTGACAAGCCGCGCGTGCAGCTCTCGGATCTCATCGGACGCAACCTCGAGGGCAACCCGATCGCCGTGCGCGACCATTGCTACGGCTGCACCGCCGGCCAGGGATCGTCCTGCGCAGGGGCGCTGGAGGGCGCGTTGAATGGCGCGTTGAATGGCTAGCGGCCCCGGGCGCGCCTGTCCCGTCGATTACCGCTACGGGGCGCAAGCGCTGGCCGCCGCGGCCTCGATCGAAGCCGAAACGCTTTACGTGGCCGGCGGCTTGTACGGCAATGCCTTCGCGCTCGATACAGTGCTCGAACTTGCGGCAGCGGAGCCCGGCGCGCGGGTGGTCTTCAATGGCGACTTCAACTGGTTCAACGTCGATGCGGGTGAGTTCCGGCGCGTCAACGAGGCCGTGCTTGCGCACGCGGCCACGCGCGGCAACGTCGAAACCGAGCTTGCACACGCCGAGCGCGGTGCGGGTTGCGGCTGCGGCTACCCGGACTGGGTCGGCGATGCGGAAGTCGAACGTTCCAACCGCATCCTCGAAAGATTGCGGGCCACCGCAGCGGCGCAGCCGGGACTCACCCGCCGGCTGAGCGAACTGCCGATGTTCGCGGTGGCAAGAGTCGGCGAAACCCGTGTGGGCATCGTGCATGGCGACGCGGAGTCGCTCGCCGGCTGGGCATTCTCGCGGGAAAAGCTGGCGACGCAGGCGGGGCTCGCGGCGGCCGCGGCCGCTTTCGAAACCGCGCGCGTGGGCGTGATCGCCAGCAGCCATACGTGCCTGCCCGTGCTGCAGTCGTTCGAAACCGCTGCCGGTGAAGCCGTGCTCGTCAACAACGGAGCGGCCGGGATGCCCAATTTCAGGGGCACCCGCCATGGGCTCGTGACGCGCATCTCCGTCCATCCGCCGCCCGCTGGCGCAGCGCTCTACGGCACGGCCAGCGGCGGGGTGCATGTGCATGCGATCCCGGTCCATTACGACGCCACGGCCTGGGAGCGGAAGTTCACGGCTCAGTGGCCGGCGGGATCCGATGGCTCGCTTTCGTACCACCAGCGAATCTGCAACGGGCCGGCGTACTCGGTGGGCGATGCGATGCGTGTGATCGCCCGGCCGGCGGTTTCGCTCGCGCTGTAAGATTCCGCCGCCCGGGCCCACAACGCCCGGGCACGCCACACAGGGACCGACCTGATGAAAAAGACCAAGCTGCTGGTATTCGCCGCGATCGTGCTCGCGGCAGCGGCATTTTTCGCGCTCGGCGGCCAGAAGTACCTCAGCTTCGAGTCGATCAAGGCACAGCAGGCGACCATCGATGCCTGGTATGCCACGAACCCGCTGGCCACGGCGCTCGGCTTTTTTGCGATCTATGTGGCGGTGACCGCGCTGTCGCTGCCCGGCGCCACGATCATGACGCTCGTGGCGGGCGCGATTTTCGGCCTGGGATGGGGGGCGGTCGTCGTGTCGTTCGCATCCTCGATCGGCGCGACGCTTGCTTTTCTCGCTTCGCGCTTCCTGCTGCGCGACTGGGTGCAGCAGAGGTTCGGCCAGCAGCTGAAGTCGCTCAACGAAGGCGTGCAGAAGGAGGGCGCGCTCTACCTTTTCACGCTGCGGCTGATCCCGGTCGTGCCGTTCTTCGTCATCAACCTCGCGATGGGGCTCACGCCGATCAGGACCTGGACCTTCTACTGGGTCAGCCAGGTCGGCATGCTGGCCGGAACCCTCGTCTACGTGAACGCGGGCACCCAGCTCGCCCAGCTGCAGTCGCTCTCCGGGATCCTTTCGCCGGCGCTCATCGGCGCCTTTGTCCTCCTCGGACTGTTCCCGTTGATCGCGTCGCGAGCGCTCGAATTCGCCAGGAGCCGGAAGGTTTACGCGCGCTGGCAGAAGCCGCGCAAGTTCGATCGCAACATGGTGGTCATCGGGGCGGGCTCGGGCGGGCTCGTCGCGGCGCTGATCGCGGCCGTGGTCAAGGCGAAAGTGACCCTGGTGGAGAAGCACCAGATGGGCGGCGATTGCCTGAACACCGGCTGCGTGCCGTCCAAGGCGCTGATCAAGACCGCGCGGGTGCTGGCGCAGATGCGCCGGGCAAAGGAATACGGGCTCAAGAGTGCAGAGGCCGAATTCGATTTCGCCGACATCATGGAAAGGGTCCAGCGGGTCGTGAAGACGATCGCGCCGCACGACTCGGTCGAGCGCTTCACCGGCATGGGCGTCGAATGCCTCATGGGCGAGGCGAAGATGGTATCGCCCTGGGAGGTCGAGATCCGTGAAGCGGGCGGCGGAACGCGGCGGCTCACCACGCGCTCGATCGTGATCGCCGCCGGGGCCGCGCCTTTCGTGCCGCCGATTCCCGGCCTCGAGCGCATGGGCCACCTCACTTCGGAATCGCTCTGGGACCTGCGCAAGCTGCCCGAGCGGCTGGTCGTGCTGGGCGGCGGCCCGATCGGCTGCGAGCTCGCGCAGGCTTTCGCGCGTTTCGGCAGCAAGGTCACGCAGGTCGAGATGCTTCCCCGCCTCATGGTGCGCGAAGACCCGGAAGTCTCCGCGATGGTTGCCGCAAAGTTCGCCGCCGAAGGCATCGACGTGCTCACCGGGCACAAGGCGAAGGCATTCCTGCTCGAGGACAAGCGCAAGGTGCTGGTCTGCGGGCACGAGGGCCGCGACGTGCGCATCGAGTTCGACGAAGTGCTCGTGGCGGTCGGCCGCGCGCCGCGGGTCACCGGTTACGGGATCGAGGAGCTCGGCATCCCGCTCACCAAGACGCGCACGGTGCAGACCAACGAATTCCTGCAGACGATCTACCCGAACATCTATGCCTGCGGCGACGTGGCCGGGCCCTACCAGTTCACCCACACCGCCTCGCACCAGGCCTGGTACGCGTCAGTGAATTCGCTTTTCGGTTCGTTCAGGAAATTCCGCGCGGATTATTCGGTGATCCCGTGGGCGACCTTCACCGATCCCGAGGTCGCCCGGGTCGGCCTCAATGAGACCGAGGCGAAGGAGAAAGGCATCGCCTACGAGGTGTCGCGCTATGGCATCGACGACCTCGACCGCGCCATTGCCGACGAGGAGGCGCACGGGTTCGTCAAGGTGCTCACCGTGCCGGGCAAGGACCGCATCCTCGGGGTCACGCTCGTCGGCGACCATGCCGGCGACCTGATCGCCGAATTCGTCATGGCCATGCGCCATGGCCTGGGCCTCAACAAGATCCTCGGCACGATCCACATCTACCCGACCCTGGCCGAGGCCAACAAGTTCGCGGCCGGGGTATGGAAGAAAGCCCACGCGCCCGAAGGGTTGCTCGCGTGGGCCGGCAAGTACCACGCATGGAGGCGGGGATGATGAAGGAGAATGTGATGAAAGAGAGAGTGATGAAAGAGACAGTGATGACGCGGACGCTGGCGTACTTCTCTGCGGGGCTGGTGTTCGTCGTGGCCCTCCTTGCCGCCCCGATTGCGAGCGCGCAAGGCTTCGACCACGCCCACAAGGCCTGGGACGCACTGGTCAAGAAGCATGTGGTCGTGCTCCAGGGCGGCAAGGTCTCGCAGGTGCGATACGCCGAGTTCGCAAAGGACCGGGCGCCGCTCAAGTCCTACCTCGATTCGCTTTCCAAGGTGACCGAGACCCAGTTCAATGCCTGGTCGAAACCCGAGCGCATGGCGTTCCTCATCAACGCCTACAACGCCTTCACGGTCGAGAAGATCCTCACGCGCTACCCGAACCTCAAGTCGATCAAGGATTTCGGCACCGTGTTCGGCAACCCGTGGAAGGACAAGTTCTTTACGCTCTTCGGGCGCGAATCCTATCTCGACCAAGTCGAACACGAGATGCTCAGGAAGCCGGGCGCCTACAACGAGCTGCGGGTGCACTACGCGGTCAACTGCGCGTCCATAGGCTGCCCGATGCTGCGCGAGGAGGCCTTCGTGCCCGAAAGGCTCGAGGCGCAGCTCGAGGAGCAGGCCGTGCGCTTCCTCTCCGACCGCTCGCGCAACCGCTTCGAAGGGGGGAAGCTCGAAGTGTCGAAGATCTTCGACTGGTTCAAGGAGGATTTCGGCGCCCGGGAGAAGTATTTCGCGCGCTATGCCCGGCTCCTGGCCGACGACCCGGAACAGCAGAAGCTCGCTGCCGAGGGGCGATCGCCGCTCGCGTTCCTCGAGTACGACTGGACCCTGAATGATGTGATGCGCGATGTAGCGCGCGACGCGAGGAAGTGAAAGGCCGGCCAGTCCTTGCGCCTCTCGATCATCGTCCCCGTGCTGAACGAAGCGGCCGGCATCGTCCGGGCGCTGGAAGCTTTGCAGCCGCTGCGGGTTCGCGGTCACGAGGTCATCGTGGTCGATGGCGGGAGCGCCGATGCCACCCAGGCGCTTGCGCGGCCGCTGGCCGAGCGCATCCTCGTCTCGCCGCGCGGCCGGGCCGCGCAGATGAGTGCGGGCGCCGCTGCCGCAAGTGGCGATGCCTTTGTGTTCCTGCATGCCGACACTGCGCTGCCGGAGCGGGCCGGCGCACTGATCGTGAAAGCCCTCGCCACTCACCACTGGGGACGCTTCGATGTCCGGATCGATTCACGGTGCCGGATGCTGGCGGTCGTCGCCACGATGATGAACCTGCGCTCGCGGCTCACCGGGATCGCCACCGGCGACCAGGCGATCTTTGTCACGCGCGCTGCGTTCGAGGAGGTCGGCGGGTTTCCGGGCATCGCGCTGATGGAGGATGTGGCGCTGTGCGCCCGGCTCAAACGACTTGGGCGGCCGGCGTGCCTCACCTCGAGAGTGGTCACCTCCGGCCGGCGCTGGGAACGCAACGGCGTGTTCGGCACCATCGCGATGATGTGGAGACTGCGCCTCGCCTATGCGCTCGGCGCGGATCCGGAGCGGCTCGCGCGCATCTACGCACGTGGCCCCTGAGCTGTTGGGCGCCGCTTCGACGCTCATCGCCGTTTTCGCCAAGGCCCCGCAGCCCGGCAAGGTCAAGACGCGCCTGGCAGCAAAGATCGGGACGCTCGGGGCGGCTCGCCTGCATGCGCGGCTTATCGAGCGCACCCTGGCAACCGTGCTCGAGGCAGGCTGCGGCGAAGTGGAACTGCACGGCTCGCCTTCCGGCCATTCGGTCCTGCGGGCGCTGGCCAACAGCAGGGGCGTCGCCTTGATCAGCCAATCCGAAGGCGACATCGGCGAGCGCATGCACGGAGCCTTCAGGCGAGGCTTGCGCGGCCACTCTCGAATGATCCTGGTCGGCAGCGATTGCCCTGCGCTGAAAGTGGCCGACGTGCGGCGCGCGGCCCGCCTGCTGCGCGGATGCGACGCGGTCCTGGCGCCTGCCGAGGATGGCGGCTATCCGCTGATCGGCCTCTCGCGCCTGTCCCCGAAGCTCTTCGATGGCATCGAGTGGAGCAGCGCATCGGTCATGGCCGGCACGCGCGAGCGGCTGGCCGGGCTCGGTTGGCGCTGGCGGGAGTTGCGAACGCTGTGGGATATCGACCGGCCCGCGGACCTGGATCGCCTGCGGACTTCGCGGCTGCTGGAGCGCAGGCCATGAATCCCGGACGGCGGGCCCTGCTCCTGTCGGGGCTCGCCTGGCCGCTCGCGGGCCTTGGGCAGGGCGCGTCGCAGGCAACCCGGATCGACGCGATGCGCTTTTCGGCGATGAAGGCGGGCGAGCCGTTGCCGGGCGACCTCAGGGCGTGGGCGTTCGCGGGCGGCACTCGCCCGACGCGTTTCGCGCTGGTGGCCGATGGGGGCACTGTTGTGCTGAGGGCCGATGCAGAGGCGTCCGCGTCGGGCATCGCGAGGGAGATGGTGGTGGACTCGCGCACCCATCCCATCCTCGAATGGCGCTGGAAAGCCATGCGGCTGGTGGAGCGCGGTGACCTCAACGCCAAGGCCGGCGACGACTACGCTGCCCGCGTATACGTCACCTTCGACCTGGACTCCGCGAGGCTCCCGGCCGGCGATCGCATGAAGCTTGCGATGGCACGGCTGGTGCATGGTGACAAGGTGCCCTCGGCGGCCTTGTGCTACGTGTGGGATCGCAATGCGGCGCGCGACACTTTCGCCGCAAACGCCTACACCGATCGCGTGCGCATGATCGTCGCCGAGAGCGGCGCGGGACGCGTCGGCCAATGGGTCGGCATCCGGCGCAACGTGCGCGAAGACTACCGCCGCGCGTTCGGGGAGGAGCCGCCCTCAATCAGCGGAGTGATCGTCTCGAGCGACACGGACAACACCGGCGAGAGCATCGTCGCGTACTACGGCGATCTGTCCTTCGGCCCACCGTAACGAATCTTCCCGAGCACTGCATGTGCGGCGCCGCTCGGAAAGTGTCGGGGTGATGCACTACGGAGGCGCGGAAGTTGGTTGCGGCGCACCAGTGGCGTGCAGTCAGGCGGCAGGCGGGGTGCCCTGGAAAAGCTGACCGCGGTGACAGTATTCCGTCTCTGCATTTCGGGGATGTCATTGCGAAAGCCCATGATACACTCCGACGCGTTTTTTGCCGGAGGCGGCTCGCGGGCAAAAGCCGACCGTGGCGTTCAAGATTTCGGAGGAGGAAAATGAAAATCAAGAGTCCCAAGGATTTCTGGGCAGGGCTGATGTTCATCGGCATCGGCCTGTTTTTCCTGATTGTCGCGCGCAATTACCAGATGGGTAGCGCGGTGCGCATGGGCCCCGCGTACTTCCCGACGGTGCTAGGGGGCATCATGGCCGTACTAGGGGCGATCATCTTCTTCCAAGGGCTGGTCACGAACGGACCCAAGGTTCCCACGCTCTCGTTCAGGCCGATTTTCTTCATCTCACTTGGCCTGCTTCTCTTCGGCTACCTGCTCAAGCCGATCGGTTTCATCCTGTCCATCGCGGTCCTGGTTTTTGTTTCGGCCTTTGGCGGCCATGAATTCAAGGCCAAGGAAGTGGCGATCCTGTCGGTGGTCCTCGTCGTCTTCTCCGTGCTGGCGTTCGTGAAGGGCCTCACGCTGCCCTTCCCGCTCTGGCCGGCATTCATGGACCGCTGAGGAGAACTCCCATGGACATGAGCATCTTCAGCAATCTTGCCCTTGGTTTCGGGGTCGCCCTTACGCCGATCAACCTGATGTACTGCCTGATCGGCGTCGTTCTCGGCACGCTGATCGGCGTGCTCCCCGGCATCGGGCCGGTGGCAACTATCGCCATGCTCCTGCCGGTGACCTTCAGCCTGTCGCCGATCACGGCGCTCATCATGCTGGCGGGGATCTACTACGGCGCGCAGTACGGCGGGTCGACCTCCGCAATCCTCGTAAACCTGCCGGGCGAATCCTCTTCGGTGGTCACCTGCCTGGACGGATACCAAATGGCCCGACAGGGCCGGGCGGGCGTAGCGCTGGCCACAGCGGCGATGGGATCGTTCTTCGCGGGCTGCGTCGCGACCCTGGTCGTGGCGATGTTCGCGCCGCCCCTTGCCGAGGTGGCGCTGAAGTTCGGCCCGTCGGAGTACTTTTCGCTGATGGTGCTCGGCCTCGTGGCGGCGGTAGTGCTCGCGCACGGGTCGGTCCTCAAGGCGATCGCCATGGTGATCCTCGGCTTGCTCCTCGGCCTGATCGGCACCGACGTGAACTCAGGGGTCCTGCGCTTTGCGTTCGGCATCTCGGAGCTCGCCGATGGCATCGGCTTTGTCACGGTGGCGATGGGCCTCTTCGGCATCGCGGAGATCATCACCAACCTCGAGATGAAGGAGGCCCGGGAAGTTTTCACCAACAAGGTGACCAACATGTTCCCCACGAAGGAGGACTTCAGGCGCATGTGGAAGCCCATCCTGCGCGGCACCGTCCTCGGCTCGGCGCTGGGCATCCTGCCGGGCGGCGGCGCGCTGCTCGCTTCGTTCGGCGCCTACACGCTCGAGAAGAAGGTCTCCAAGTATGGGCATGAGTTCGGCAAGGGCGCGATCGAAGGCGTCGCGGCACCCGAGGCGGCCAACAACGCCGGCGCGCAAACTTCGTTCATTCCGCTGCTCACGCTGGGCATTCCTTCGAACGCGGTCATGGCGCTCATGATCGGCGCGATGATGATCCAGGGCATCGCCCCGGGCCCGCAGGTGATGACCGAGAAGCCGCAGCTCTTCTGGGGCATGATCGCCTCGATGTGGGTCGGCAACCTCATGCTCGTGATCCTGAACCTGCCGATGATCGGCCTGTGGATCAAGCTGCTGACGGTGCCTTACCGCATCCTCTACCCGTCGATCCTGGTGTTCATGTCGATCGGCGTCTACAGCCTCTCGAACAACCCGTTCGACGTGCTCCTCATGATGCTGTTCGGCCTGCTGGGCTACGCGTTCACGAAGCTCGAGTGCGAGCCTGCGCCCCTGCTGCTCGGGTTCATCCTCGGGCCGCTCATGGAGGAAAACCTGCGGCGCGCGATGCTGCTGTCGCGCGGGGACCCGATCGTGTTCTTCACCAAGCCGATCAGCGCCGGGTTCCTGATTGCCTCGATCATCCTGCTCGTCATCCTGCTGCTGCCGAACATCCGCAAGAAGCGCGAAGAGGCGTTTGTCGAAGCCACCTAGGGCGAACCTTGCTCGGCGAAGGGCGCGCTGCGGCGCGCCCTTTGTTTTTCAGAAAGGACCTCCGCAATGAAAAGACTCCTGGTTCTGCTCGCGCTGCTTGCAAACGTGGGCGCCGCATCGGCGCAGGCTTGGCCTTCCAGGCCGATACGGCTCATCTGCCCGTATCCCGGGGGGCCGGTGGACCTTTCGTCGCGCGTGATCGCGCAGAAGCTGCAGGACGCGCTCGGGCAGCCCGTGGTGGTCGAGCTTCGCCCGGGCGCAGGCGGCGTGATTGCCGCGGAAGCGGTGGCCAAGAGCGCGCCCGACGGCTACACGCTGCTCATGGGCGCGATCGCCACGCATGCGATCAATCCTTCGCTCATGCCGAACCTGCCCTACGACCCGATCCGCGATTTCCGGCACGTGGCGCTCGTCGTGCAGGTGCCCAACGTGCTCATCGTCAACACCGACCTGCCCGCGAAGAACGTCGGCGAGCTGATCGCGCTGGCCAGGTCGAAGCCCGGCAAGCTCGATTTCGGCTCGGGCTCGACCGGCTCGACCGGCCACCTCGCGGGCGAGCTCTTCAAGCAGATGACCGGGACCTACATGGTCCACATCCCTTACAAGGCCTCCGCGCCCGCGGTGCTCGACCTGCTGTCGGGGCGGCTCCACCTGATGTTCGACAACCTCGCGAGCTCGCTGCCGAATATCAAGGCCGGCAAGGTGCGCGCGATGGCCGTCACCACGCGCAAGCGCACCGATTTCGCGCCCGAGCTGCCGACGCTGGACGAGTCGGGCCTCAAGGGCTTCGACATGACCACCTGGTGGGGCGTGATGGCCCCCGCGAAGACGCCGAACGAGATCGTGAACCGGCTCTCCACCGAAATCGTCAAGGCGCTCGACTCGCCCGACACGAAAGAGCGCATGCGCACGATGGGCTCTGACCCCCCCTCGGTGCGCACGCCGGAGGCGTTTACCGCCTTCATTGAATCCGAGAAAGCGCTTTACGCGAAGCTCGTGAAGGTCTCGGGCGCCAAGCCCGACTAAGCCGGGCCTATAGCGGAATTGTTATCCGAACTGGCGCAGAAGCCGCGCCGGCAGCCGATCTTGGCAGGTGAATCCCGCCAATTCAGAGCGCGGCGACGGTCTGCACCTCGACCAGGAACTGCTCCTGCACGAGCCGGTCGACGATCAGCAGCGTGTTCGGCGGGTACTTGCCGTCGGGGAACATCCGGGGGAATTCGCGCAGGCGCCAGGCCATGAATTTCGGGATGTCCTGCGAGTGCACGAGGTAGGTGGTGAACTGGACGATGTTCCCCCAGCCTGCGCCGGCGGACTCGAGTGCGGCTTCGATGCCGCGAAACACGCCGCTGCATTGCGTGTCGAAGTCGTCCCCGGGGGCGAGCATGCCGGCGATGTAGAGCGTTTCCGCGGCCTTGACGCGCGTCACATGCGAGTACTGGCCGAGCGGCGCGCCGAGGGCTTCGGGGTTATAGATGCGGATGTCGGCCATGCTGGTCCTTCAGGTGGTTGATGTGTCAGGGTTGCGGCTGCGCGCGGCCGGCGATCTGCGCGCGTACCGTCGCGGTCAGCGAATTGCGCTCGACCGGCTTCACGAGGTACGCGGTTGCACCGGCGGCCATGCACCGCTCGATCATCTCGGGCTCCGAGAGGGACGAGACGATGATGATGGGCGTCGTGATATTGGGTGACCTGGCGCGCAGTTGCTTCAGCACGCCGAAGCCGCCGATGCCCGGCATCATGAGGTCGAGCAGGATCGCGTCGTAAGCGAAGCTGCCGCCGAGGCGGACGGCCTGCTCGCAGGTGCCGGCGAGCATGACCTCGACTTCCATGTCGATGGTGAGGATGCGCGCAAGCTGGAGCCGGGTGGACTCCTCGTCGTCGACGATGAGCACGCGATGCCGGGTGACCTGCTTGATGTCGTTCATGGGCCGAGCCGGCGCGCGAGGTCGAGGAAGTCGTCGGCGTTGATGTCGAACGCGCGCTCGGAGCGCATGTCTGGATGCGGGTCCTTGTTGCCGTCCGGCCCGTGCTCGAGGGGCCGGCGCACGAACGCCGTGGGCATGCCGCAGGCCTTCGCGGCGTGGAGGTCGTTCTTGTGCGCGGCGACCATCATGACTTCCGCGGGCTTCATCGACAGCAGCTCGCAGGCCCCGAGATAGGTTTCGGGATCGGGCTTGTAATGATGGAAGTTCTCGCCGGAGAAAATCACGTCCCACGGCAGCCCGCCGAATTTCGCCAGGTTGGCCAGGAGCAGCACGTTGCCGTTCGACAGCGTGCCGATGATGCGATGCTTCTTGAGGGCCTTGAGCCCCGCGCGCGCATCGGGCCACGGCGAGAGGCGGTGCCAGACGCGATTGAGGTGCTCGATCTCCGGCGCCTTCAGGCCGCGCACTTCGAAGCGCTCGAGGAGGTCCTCGAGGATCATGCGGTGCAGCGCGTCGATTTTCGTCCAGCCCAGGTCGCCCGAGCGCACGCGCGCCATGGCGGGCTGGTAGCCGTCGCGCCAGGCGTCGGCGAAGGCCGCCGGGTCGAGGTCGAGCTTCTTCTCGCGCGCGAGGCTCCTGATTTCGCGGATGATCGATCCGCGCCAGTCGACCACGGTGCCGAAGACGTCGAACACGAGCGCTCGTACTGGAGAGAATTTGGCGCGCATGTGCGTTTCGACTGACTGCGGAGAATTGCCTATTGTACGTGCAAGGCACGTGCGTGGCCCGCGCTTCGCGGACCTCCCTCGGTACGGCTCTACTGAAGCTGTACGTTGCCGCTGATATTGACCTGAATGGTGGAGGCGCCGGGCTCTACTGCCGGCGCCGCGACCGCGGCCGAGGCCACCCCGCCGCGTTGCGCAGCGTACATGCGGGGCTGCACCCCGCCGCCGCTGGAAATCTGCAGGTCCTTGAGCCGATAGCCCTTGGATTTCTGCGCGTCGCGCACGATCGCCGCCCGTTCGTGGAATGCAGCGAGGGCCTCGACGATCAGCGTGTTCTCGGCCTGCTTCCTGGCCTCGGGCGAGAGGCCGACCGACAAGGAGGCCACCACAAGCGTTGCCGACTGGAGCTTTCCGACCAGCTCGGTGGCCTGCGCGAAATCGCGGCTTTCGATGCGCAGCTCCTGGCGCACGCGCCAGCGCGTGATGCGCTGCTTGTCGTAGATCGGGTAGGTCTGGTAGTTGAGCGAGCGGGCCTTCACGTTGCGAAAGCTTTCTGCCGTCTTGAGCGCATCGCGCATCGCGCGGTTCACGCCGTCGGCCAGCGCAGCCGGATCCGCGCCTTCGGCGTCGGCCGCCAGCACCACCGTGATGGTGTCGTTTGCAACCTCGCGCTCCGCCTGCGCAGAAAGGTTGACGAGGTTGAAGAGGGTCTCGGTCCGATCCTGCGCCGCGGCGCCCGCGCATGCGAGCGCGAAAACCGCAGCTGCGGCGAACTGACTTACCAGGTTTTTACGCACGGGCCCCGGGGCTTTCAGGTGGCCGGGGGTTCGGTTGCGTTTTGCCCGGGCTGCCAGAGCACGTCGCCGCGGCCCGCGTGCCGGTTCGCAAGGCGGCCGACCACGAAGGCGAGGTCCGAGAGGCGGTTCAGGTACTGGCGCGAGCGCTGGCTCACGGGCTCCGACCGGGCAAGCGCGACGAGGCTGCGTTCGGCCCGGCGGCAGACCGTGCGCACGAGATGCGCGCAGGCCGCGGCGCGCGATCCGCCGGGCAGGATGAATTCCTTGAGCGGCGGCAGGTCGGCGTTCAGCGCGTCGAGAATCCGCTCCAGGCGCTCGACATGCGCGTCGCCGATCGCCTCGCGGCCGGGAATCGAGACTTCGCCGCCGAGGTCGAAGAGGTCGTGCTGCACGCCTTCGAGCGCTTCGCGGATTGGTGCCGGCAGGTCTTCGGCCAGCAGCAGCCCGAGCGTCGAATTGAGCTCGTCGATGTCGCCGATGGCGCGGATGCGGGCGCTTTCCTTGGGCACTCGCGAGCCGTCGCCGAGGCCGGTTTCGCCGGCGTCGCCGGTGCGCGTGTAGATCTTGGAGAGTCGGTGTCCCATCGAAGGGGTCCAGGCGGGCCGGTGCGGCAGGGCCGGAATTATAGCTTTACGTCCTGGCGACGACGATCGGATTCGAACCACGGAATCAGGCGCCGCGTTTCTTGACTTCGCTCGTCGCCCAGCCCTTCGAGAACCTCGAGGTCAGCATCTCGCCCTCGGCGAGCCGGGCGGCATCGCGCACGACCTCGCCCTTGGCGTCCAGCGTGAGGCTGTAGCCCCGCGCCAGCACGGCATCCGGGTCCAGGCCGGCAAGGCTTGCGCCAAGGCGCTCTAGCCGCTGGCCGCTGCGCTCGAGGTTGCGGTGCATTGCGAACGCAAGGCGCCGCTCGAGCCCGGTGCGGGCGCGCTCGAGTTGCGCGATGTCCGGCCGCGCTGCGCCGAGGCGCGCGACCACCTGCGCAAGCAACCGGCCGCTGGCTTCGAGGCGCGCGCGCGGGTGCACGAGCCTGCGCGAAAGGCCGTCCACTTTCTGCAGCTCGATCTCGAGCCCGCGGATCGCGCTGCGCGAAGCGCGCTGCACCAGCGCGGCGATGCGCGCAAACAGCGCGTCGCGTGACGGGCTCACCGCTTCGGCGGCCGCCGTTGGCGTAGGCGCGCGCAAGTCGGCGGCGAAATCGGCGATCGTAATGTCGGTCTCATGGCCGATGCCGGCCACCACCGGGATGTGGCACGCGCGAATCGCGCGTGCAACGGATTCCTCGTTGAACTGCCAGAGATCCTCGATCGAGCCGCCGCCGCGCGCGAGCAGGATGACATCGCATTCGTTGCGCCGGCTCGCGGTCGCGAGCATTGCCGCGATGCGCGCGGCCGCGCCTTCGCCTTGCACCGGCACCGGATACAGGATGACTTCGGTCGATGGGTTGCGGCGCTTCAGGGTGGCGAGGATGTCGCGCAGGGCCGCCGCCGCGGGCGACGTGATCACGCCGACGGTTTTCGGGAACGCGGGAATCGGCCGCTTTGCCGCGGCATCGAAGACGCCTTCGGATTCGAGCTTGTCCTTGAGCCGCAGGAATCGCTCGAACAGCGGTCCGAGGCCCGCGCGGCGCATGGTTTCGACGTTCAGCTGGAAATCGCCGCGCGGCTCGTAAAGCGTCACCAGGGCGCGAACCTCGACCTTCATGCCCTCGCGCGGCTGCCAGTCGAGCAGCTGCGAGCGGGTCCGGAACATCACGCAGCGCACCTGCGCGCCGGCGTCCTTGAGCGTGAAATACGAATGCCCGGAGTCGTATTTCTTGAAGTTGGAAATCTCGCCGGCGATCCATGCCAGCGGAAAGCGGCGCTCGAGCAGGTCGCGGGCGCTCCGATTGAGCTCGGAAACGCTGATGACCGGGGGACCGAACAGGTTCTTTTCGGGCGGAGTGGACACTGTCTTGGGGAGCGGCGTCAGGCCGGATTCACGGCTCGGCGCGGGGTGGCGATCGTGGCCCGGAGTCTACTCCGCGACCCGGCGCAGGGATGGATTACACCTGTAGTCCATGCACTTACAAAAGCGCTTATTTTTGAAGCTGTTCCGAGGTGTCGCAGAGGGACTAATCCACATACGAGGCCCCGGAGGCAGCGAGACCGGCCGAAGTGCCCGCGGACGCCGATTCTTATGCGCAACATGCTGTTTGTACGCATCAATCTGGCGATGAAAAATTAACCATACCGAGTTTTCGAGGGTCTTTGGCAGGCGAAAACAGATCTGTCCATGCACAATCCACAAACTTATCCACAGCTTTTGTGGATAACAGCCGTGGCTCGCTTTTTGCGCGGCCCAACTAAGTGGTTTGGCGCGCCCGGTGACGCCGAATCTGCCACACTCGGACCCTCGCATGGAGGCACTGCACAAAGTTGCCGGGGGGCATGCGTTTGGCTAAAGTGCGCGCCTGACGCCGCCACCAGGCGTCCACGAGGAGAAACGATTTGTTCGCAATAATCCAGGCCGCCGGCTGGCCGATTTATCCGCTGCTGCTTGCGTCCATCGTGGCGGTCGCGCTGATCATCGAGCGGTCGGTCAGCCTCCGGGCAAAGAAGATCGTGCCGCCCACCCTGCTGAATGAAGTCGTGACGGTGTACCAAAGGCAGGGCGTGACACCCGACGTGCTCGACAAGCTGGCCAAGGATTCGCCGCTCGGCCAGGTCCTTTCGGCCGGCCTGCGCAACGTGAACAGCCCGCGCGAGGTCATGAAGGAGGCGATCGAGGAGGCAGGTGCAGGCGCGGCGCACGACCTCGACCGGTTCCTCACGACCCTTGGCACCATCGCGTCCGCCGCGCCGCTGCTCGGATTGTTCGGCACGGTGATCGGCATGATCGAGATCTTCGGCTCGCAGGGTCCGACCGGCACGAACCCGCAGCAGCTCGCGCAGGGCATCTCCATCGCGCTCTACAACACGGCCTTCGGCATCGGCATCGCGGTGCCCTCGATCATCTTCTTCCGCCATTTCCGCAGCAAGGTCGACGGGTTCGTGGTCGACATGGAGCGCTCGGCCGCCAAGCTCGTCGACATCGTGCACGGCGAGCGCGCGGACTACAAAGGCAAGCCGCGCAAATGAAATTCCGTCCGCGCGTCAGGGAGGAGCCGGAGATCAACCTGGTTCCCCTCATCGACGTGATGATGGTGATCCTGATCTTCCTCATGATCACCACCACGTATTCGAAGTACACCGAGCTGCAGATCAACCTGCCCACGGCCGACGCGGAGAAGCAGCTCGAGCGGCCGAATGAAATCGCGGTGCTCGTCAATGCCACTGGCCAGTACGTGATCGACAAGACGCCGGTCACGTTCACCACCATTGCGGCGCTCGGCGATGCGTTGCGCCGCGCGGGCGGTGATCGCAAGGAGCCGATCGTCGTGATCAGCGCCGATGCGCTGGCCTCGCACCAGTCGGTGGTGCGCGTCATGGAGGCCTCGCGCGCCGCGGGCTACGCCCAGATCACGTTCACTACGCAGGCCCCCACGAAGTAGCCGGGCTCACCGGCAAAGTTTCGGCGTCCCCGTCCATCGCATCCCCGCGCCTCGCGTCCCTGGCCCGGTCCTGGTACCGGGTGACGCCGGTCACCTGGCTGCTCCTGCCGCTCTCGCTGGTCTTTCGCTTCACGGTGTTTGCGCGCCGGATGCTCTATCGAGCGCGACTGAGGCCGGTCGCGCGCATCGATGTCCCGGTCGTCATCGTCGGCAACATCACGGTCGGCGGCAGCGGCAAGACGCCGCTGGTGCTGTGGATGGTCGAGCATCTCGCGGCCGCGGGGTGGCGGCCCGGCATCGTCAGCCGTGGCTATGGCGGCAGCGTCGCTTCGAGCCGCGATGCCCCGGTGGAAGTAACGACAGGCTCCGATGCGCGCGAAGTCGGCGACGAGCCGCTGCTGCTGGCGCATCGCGCGCGCTGCCCGGTGTGGGTCGGCGCCGATCGCGCCCATGCGTGCCGTGCGTTGCGCAGCGCACATCCCGAATGCGACGTCCTCGTGCTCGACGACGGGTTGCAGCACTACGGTCTTGCACGGGACGTGGAGATCGCCGTCGTCGATTCCCGGGGTTTCGGCAATGGCTTCCTCTTCCCGGCCGGACCCTTGCGCGAGCCTGTCTCGCGACTCAGGGAAGTCGACGCGATCGTGCGCAATGGCGGAGATGCGGATGGGTTTGCAATGCGGCTCGAGGGCCGGGAGTTCGTCAACCTCGCCGATCCCGCGCGCGCCGTGGACGCCGCGGCGCTCGGCTCGAAGCGGGTCCATGCAGTCGCAGGCATTGGAGAGCCCGCGCGATTCTTCGCGCACCTGGAGTCGCTCGGGCTCGAGGTCATGCAGCATGCGTTCCCGGATCACCACGCGTACCGCGCGTGGGAACTCGAGTTCGGCGATCGCCTGCCGGTCGTGATGACGGAAAAGGACGCTGTAAAATGCACCGCCTTCGCAGGCGCCCATTTGTGGATGCTCCCGGTGCGCGCAGAACTCGATCCGCGTTTTGCGCCGGTGCTGGAAGAAAAATTGCGCGCGACACTCCAAGGGAAACTTCGTGGACCCAAAGCTGCTTGAAATCCTGGTATGCCCGATCTGCAAGGGGCCGCTGGTGCATCGCCGGGAAGCGAAGGAGCTCGTGTGCAAGGCCGACCGGCTCGGCTACCCGATCAAGGACGGCATTCCCGTGATGCTCGAGGAGGACGCGCGCAAGCTGGATCCGCTGGAAGAGATCGCGTGACCGGTTCTTCCGCGGGTTTTACAGTCATTATCCCGGCGCGCTATGCCTCGAGCCGGTTCCCGGGCAAGGCGCTGGCCGACATCGCGGGCAAGCCGATGGTGGTGCGAGCAGCCGAGCGCGCGGCGCAAAGCGGCGCACGCGCGGTCTACGTCGCCACCGACGACGCGAGGATCGAAACCGCGGTCCGAGCGCACGGCATCGAATCCATCCGGACGCGTGTCGACCATCCGACCGGGACGGATCGCCTGGCCGAAGCCGTACAGAAGCTTTCACTCGCCGACGATGCGATCGTGGTGAACGTACAGGGCGACGAGCCGCTCATCGATCCGAAACTGGTCGCGGACGTCGCCACGGCCCTCGAGCGCTCGAGCGAGGCGGCCATGTCCACGGCGTGCCATCCGATTTCGAGCTCGGAGGAGATCTTCAATCCGAACGTGGTCAAGGTCGTGCTCGATGCGCAAGGGTTCGCGCTCTACTTCAGCCGCGCCCCGATCCCGTTCGCGCGCGATGCCTGGAGCGCAGGCAACGCAAGGACACCGGCGCCGGCTGGCTTGCCCTGCTATCGGCACATCGGTCTGTATGCCTACCGCGCAGGGTTCCTCGCGAAGTACTCGCAACTCACGCCGAGCCCGCTCGAGGGCTATGAGGCGCTAGAGCAACTGCGTGTGCTCTGGCATGGTTTCCGCATTGCAGTAGCCATCGGTGAAACCCCATCGCCCCCCGGGGTGGATACGCCCGAAGACCTCGAGAAAGTGCGTAAACTCGCGCCATAGCGGCGCAGAACGACCCCGCGGTGCGTCCAACAACAACAACGATACCCAGAGACAACGGAGACCACGGATGCGACTCATTTTGCTCGGCCCGCCGGGCGCCGGCAAAGGCACCCAGGCCGCGTTCATCAAGGAGAAGTTCGGCATCCCGCAGATCTCCACCGGCGACATGCTGCGCTCCGCGGTCAAGGCCGGCACGCCGGTGGGCCTCGCCGCGAAGAAAGTCATTGATTCCGGCGCCCTCGTCTCGGACGAAATCATCATCGGGCTGGTCAAGGAGCGCCTCAAGGACGCCGATTGCGCCAAGGGTTATCTCTTCGACGGATTCCCGCGCACGATCCCGCAGGCCGACGCGATGAAATCCGCCGGGGTGGCGCTCGATTGCGTGCTCGAGATCGACGTGCCGTCGGAAGAAATCATCCTGCGCATGAGCGGGCGGCGGGTCCACACCGCCTCGGGCCGCAGCTATCACGTTAAGTTCAATCCGCCCAGGACCGAGGGCCGCGACGACGAGACCGGGGAGGCGCTGATCCAGCGCGAGGACGACAGGGAAGAAACCGTCGCGAAGCGCCTCAAGGTGTACGAAGCGCAGACGCGCCCGCTCGTGGACTACTACAACCAGTGGGCGGCGACGGGCGACGGCCGCGCGCCGCGCTACCGCCGCATCTCCGGGCTGGGCTCGGTCGAGGACATCAGAACAAGGGCTTTCAAGGCCCTGGAGTCACCCGAGAGAAGTTGATTTTCTGCTAAAATCCGCGGCTTCTCGTGGGCCTCCCAGCCCGCACATCGGTCGGTAAAAAGGGGAATAAGCAATGGAACAGATCGTCTTCGCGCTCGTGTGCGCGGCCATAGCCATTGGGTATGGCGCAATCTCCGCGAAGTGGATCGTGTCGCTGCCCGCGGGCAACGCGCGCATGCAGGAGATCGCCGCTGCAATCCAGCAGGGCGCGCAGGCGTACCTGAACCGCCAGTACATGACCATCGGCATCGCCGGCGTCGTGCTGTTCCTCATCATCGGTTTCGTGCCCGGCCTGGGCTGGTCGACCGCGGTGGGTTTCGCGATCGGCGCGATCCTCTCCGGCGCGGCGGGCTACATCGGCATGAACGTCTCGGTGCGCGCCAATGTGCGCACCGCGCAGGCGGCCACCGAGGGCATCAATGCCGCGCTGAACGTCGCGTTCCGCGGCGGCGCCATCACCGGCATGCTGGTGGTCGGGCTGGGCCTCCTCGGCGTCGCGGGCTTCTTCGCGGTGCTCATCAACTCCGCGCCGCTCGGCCTGGGCAAGACGGTGGACCTCCACTCGGTCCTGCAGCCGCTCATCGGCCTGGCGTTCGGCTCATCGCTCATTTCGATCTTCGCGCGTCTGGGCGGAGGCATCTTCACCAAGGGCGCCGACGTCGGCGCCGACCTCGTCGGCAAGGTGGAAGCCGGCATCCCCGAGGATGATCCGCGCAACCCGGCGGTGATCGCGGACAACGTCGGCGACAACGTCGGCGACTGCGCCGGCATGGCGGCCGACCTGTTCGAGACCTACGCGGTCACGCTCATCGCGACGATGCTGCTGGGCGCGCTGATAGTCAAAGGCGCCGAGATGCAGGCCGTGCTCTACCCGATGGTGCTCGGCGGATTCTCGATCATCGCGTCGATCATCGGCTGCACGATGGTCAAGCACAAGGAAGGCTCCAAGATCATGAACGCGCTGTACCGCGGCCTGATCGTGGCCGGCATCCTCGCGCTGATCTGCTTCTACCCCCTCACGGCGTGGGTGTTCAGCGGCACTGAATACGCTGCGCAAGGCGGCGTGATGAAGCTTTACCTCTCCGCGGTTGTCGGCCTCGTGCTCACCGGCGCGCTGGTGTGGATCACCGAGTACTACACCGGCACCGAATACCAGCCGGTGCGCTACGTCGCGCAGGCGTCCACCACGGGCCACGGCACCAACATCATCGCGGGCCTGGCCGTGTCGATGCGCTCGACCGCCTGGCCGGTGCTGTTCGTTTGCGCCGCGATCTACGCGTCCTACACGCTCGGCGGGCTCTACGGAATCGCAGTCGCGGCAACCTCCATGCTCTCGATGGCCGGTATCATCGTCGCTCTCGACGCGTACGGCCCGATCACCGACAACGCCGGCGGCATCGCCGAGATGTCGAACCTGCCGGAATCGGTGCGCGCAGTCACCGACCCGCTGGATGCCGTGGGCAACACGACCAAGGCGGTGACCAAAGGCTACGCGATCGGCTCGGCCGGCTTGGCCGCGCTCGTGCTCTTCGCCGACTTCACGCATGCGCTCGATCACGCCGGCAAGACCGTGGCCTTCAGCCTGTCGGAACCCGCGGTCATCATTGGTCTGTTCATCGGCGGCCTGATCCCGTTCCTGTTCGGCGCAATGGCGATGGAAGCCGTCGGCCGCGCAGCCGGCTCGGTGGTGATCGAAGTGCGCCGCCAGTTCAAGGAAATCCCCGGCATCATGGCCGGCACCGCGAAGCCCGATTACGGCACGGCTGTCGACATGCTGACCAAGGCCGCGATCAAGGAAATGATGATCCCCTCCCTCCTTCCGGTGCTCACGCCGGTGGTGCTCGCGCTGGTGATGCGCTTCCTCATGGGCGCCGAAGCGGCGCGCATGGCGATCGGCGGCATGCTCATGGGCACGATCGTGACCGGCCTCTTCGTTGCAATCTCGATGTGTACCGGCGGTGGCGCGTGGGACAACGCCAAGAAGTACATCGAGGAAGGCAATTTCGGCGGCAAGGGATCCGAAGCGCACAAGGCCGCGGTCACCGGCGACACGGTCGGCGATCCCTACAAGGACACCGCGGGCCCGGCGATCAACCCGCTCATCAAGATCATCAACATCGTCGCGCTGCTGCTGGTGCCGCTGCTCTAAGGGCAACCCCCATGCGGAGCAGAAAGGGCGACACGGTCAGTCGCCCTTTTTATTTGGCGCGCAGCTACGCCCTCGCCGGTCTCGCGGCACTGGCTGTCGCGATGGGCGTGGGGCGCTTTGCCTTCACGCCGCTGCTGCCGCTCATGCAGGCCGATGCCGGGCTCACGCTGGGCGAAGGCAGCTGGCTGGCGTTCGCAAACTATCTCGGCTACCTGCTTGGGGCGCTCGCGACCGTCTGGATGCGGGCACCTGCGCATGTCATGGTGAGGGCTGGCCTCATCGGCACGGGGGTGCTGACGCTGGCCGTCGGCCTCGTGCATGGATTTCACCTCTGGTGGGTGCTTCGCTTCGCGAGCGGCGCGGCGAGCGCGTTCGTCCTCGTCTATGCCTCCTCGATGACGCTCGAGCGCCTGAACCAGGCCGGGGCCCCACAGCTCTTCGGTGTCGTTTTCGGCGGCGTGGGCACCGGCATTGCGTTGACCGGGCTTGCGTGCCTGGCCCTGGTCGCGGCCGGACTCGATTCCGCTTCCATCTGGATCGCTTTCGGCATCGCGAGCCTGGCGGCAACCGCTGCGTGCTGGGCAGCATTCGCTGCAATGCCGGTCGCTGTAAGTCCGCAATCCCATGCGTCAGCAGCTTCCGGCAGTCACCGATGGGGCCTCGCCGAATGGACGCTGATCGTGGCCTACGGCCTGTATGGGTTCGGCTACATCATCCCGGGCACCTTCATGCCGGTGATCGCGCGCGATCTCCTGGGAGGCGCTTTCGCTTCCGGCTGGTTTTGGCCGATGTTCGGCGTGGCCGCGCTGGCCGGGTCGCTGCTCACCGGACGCGTGTCCAACGCGCACCAGCGCTCGGCGCTGATCGCGTGCTATTTCGTCGAGGCGCTTGGCGTGATCATTCCGGTCGTGCTGGCTGATGTTTTGGGGCTGGCCCTGGGCAGCTCGATGCTTGGCATTGCGTTCGTGGCCATCACCATGCTGACCCTGCGAGAAGCGCGTGCACTGTCGAACGCCAAAGGCTACGACGTCGCGCCGCTCATGGGCGCGCTGACGGCGGCCTTCGGGCTCGGCCAGCTCGTCGGGCCGCCGGTCGCCGGGTTCTTCTTCTCGCGCATGGGCGGGTTCGGACCCTCGCTCGCGATCGCCGCCGCGTGCCTTGTGCTCGGCGGCGCCGCATTGTGGATAATCAGGCGATGAATCCGGGAAGGCGGGCGTTGTGGATCCGGCGGGTGGGGATCCTGCTGGCGGCATCGATGCTCGCGTCGGCATCCCTGTACGCCCGCGCGCAAGGCCTGCTGCAGCCCGAGGGTGAATCCGGCTACGAACCCAAGCAGGCCGTGCTCGCCTCGAAGTTCATGGTCGTCGCGGCGAATCCGCTTGCCGCAGACGCAGGGGTCGAGATCCTGCGCGCCGGAGGCAGCGCGCTCGACGCAGCGATCGCGGTGCAGATGGTGCTCGGCCTGGTCGAGCCGCAGTCTTCCGGCATCGGCGGCGGTTTGTTCCTCCTGCACTGGGAAGAGAAGCAGCGAGCCCTGCGCAGCTACGATGGCCGCGAGACCGCGCCGCGCGCTGCCAAGGCCGCGCGCTTTGTAGACGCTCTCGGCCGGCCGATGGATCGTTTCGATGCGGTGGCCAGCGGCCTTGCGGTCGGCACCCCGGGCGCTTTGCGCGTGCTGGAGCTCACGCATCGCCGCCACGGCCGGCTTCCATGGGCAACGCTGTTCGAGCCCGCGATCCGGCTGGCTGCGCAAGGCTTTGCCATGCCGCGGCGCCTCAACCTCCTGCTCACGCGCGAAGCGCATCTGCCGAGGGATCCTGCTGCGCGCAGTCTTTACTACGACTCCGCGGGGCGCCCAAAACCGGTCGGCACGAAGCTCCAGAATCTCGCGTATGCCGCGACGCTCGCGCGAATCGCCACGGGTGGCGCCGATGCGTTCTATCGCGGTGACGTTGCCGCGGACATTGTTGCCGCGGTAAAGAATCACGCGCGGCCCGGCGACCTGTCGACGGACGATCTCGCAGGCTACGCGGCAATCGAGCGCGAGCCCGTCTGCGGCGCCTACCGGGACCGGCGCATCTGCGGCATGGGGCCGCCGAGCTCAGGCGGGGTGAGCGTGCTGGAGCTGCTCGGCCTGCTCGAGCATTCCGGTTTCGAGCGTGCGGCGCCGGGCTCAGAACGCGCAGTGCACCTGTTCGCCGAAGCTGGCCGTCTCGCTTATGCAGACCGCCTGCGTTATCTCGCCGATCCGGACTTCGTGCCGCAGCCGGTGGCGGGTTTGCTCGATCCGGGTTATCTCAAGACGCGTGCGGCGCTGATCGGGGAACGCGCGATGGGCGCGGCCCGCGCCGGACAGCCGCAGGGTGCAATCGCGTTTGCCGACGCCGAAGACACCGAACTGGCGGGCACCAGCCACGCGTCGATCGTCGATGCCGAGGGCAATGCGGTTGCGATGACGACCACGATCGAAAGCCAGTTCGGCAGCCGCATCATGGTGCGCGGTTTCCTGCTGAACAACCAGATGACCGACTTCGCGTGGTCGCCTGAGTTCGAGGGACGCCCCGCCGCCAACCGCCTCGAGCCGGGCAAGCGGCCGCGCAGCTCGATGGCCCCGAGCTTGGTGTTCGGCCGCGATGGGACACTGCAGGCAGTGATCGGCTCGCCGGGCGGTCCGGCAATCATCAACTATGTCGCCAAGACCCTGGTCGGCCTCATCGACTGGGGCCTCGATATCCAGGCGGCGATCGCGCTGCCGAATTTCGGCGCGGCCTACGGGCCCACGTTCATCGAGCGCGGGACGGCCTTCGAAGAGCTTGCGGACGCGCTCGAAAAGCGTGGTCATACCCTCAACTTTTCGGCGCAAACGAGCGGCCTCCACGGCATCGAGCGAGCCGGCGCGCTCTGGCGCGGCGGGGCGGACCCTCGGCGCGAAGGCGTGGCCCGCGGCGAATGAATCATCACTGACCAGGAAGACAAGATGCCAAGCCAGTTGAACGTGTACGGCGAACCGCTTGCCGAGTGCTGCACCCGCCCGATGACGGGTTTTTACCGCAATGGCAGCTGCGACACCGGGCACGAGGACCTCGGCGTGCACTCGGTGTGCGTAAAGGTCACCGCGGAGTTTCTCGAATACTCGCGCTCACGTGGCAACGATCTCTCGACGCCAATGCCGGCCTATGGATTTCCCGGGCTCCAGCCCGGCGATTGCTGGTGCCTGTGCGCCGAACGCTGGAAGCAAGCGCTGGCGGACGGCATGGCCCCGCCGGTCAAGCTTGCGGGCACCCATGCCAAGACGCTCGAATACGTGCCGCTCGAGGCGCTCAAGGCGTACGCGCTGGATCTTTCCTGAGCAGTTCGCTGGCGATGCGCTCGACGGCATCGCTTACGCCAAGACAAGCGTCGATCCCGATCGCGTCGGTTGGCGGCTCGAGCGTCGCGAACTGGCTTTCGAGCAACGCGGCCGGCATGTAATCGTGCTTGCGCGTGCTCATGCGCTCGCGGATGAAGCCGATCGTCCCCGTGAGATGCACTAGCCGGAAATCGCTTAAGTCCCGCTTGAGGCGGGTGCGGTAAGCCTCTTTCAGCGCCGAGCACGCAAGGACCGCCCCGGCCTCCTGGCGCGCCACCAGTTCCGCATTGAGACGCTCGAGCCAAGGCTCGCGATCAGCGTCGGTCAGCGCAATCGCGGCAGCCATCTTCGCCACGTTCCGCGGCGGATGGAACTCGTCCGCATCGAGGAACCGGAGGCCGAGACGCCGCGCAAGCGCTTCGCCGACCGTCGACTTGCCGGCGCCGGACACTCCCATGACGACGACGATCATTGCCGCGCGGCGTCGAAAACTACGCCTTGCGGGCGGGAGGCGCTGCCTTGGTGATCGCATGCCCGCCGAACCTGGCGCGCATCATTGCGAGCAGCTTCCTGGAGTAGTCGGACTTGCCCTGGCTCGAGAAACGGCTCATCAGCGCCATCGTGATGACCGGTGCGGGCGTGCCTTGCTCGATGGATTCCATCGCCGTCCAGCGGCCCTCGCCCGAATCCGCGACCACCGGGGCGATCGACTCGAGCGCTTCGTCCTCCGCGAGCCCTTCCGCCGTGAGGTCGAGCAGCCATGAGCGCACCACGCTGCCGTGCCGCCAGGTTTCGGCGAGGCGCGCGAGGTCGATGTCGAAATCCTTGCGGCCGGCGAGCAGCGCAAAGCCTTCGCCGAACGCCTGCATCATCCCGTACTCGATGCCGTTGTGGATCATCTTGGAAAAATGGCCCGAGCCGCTCGGGCCGCAGTGCAGCCAGCCTGTGGCCGGACCCGGCGCGAGGATGCGCGCGAACGGCTCGAACAACTCGATCGCCTTAGGGGTGCCGCCGAGCATGAGGCAATAGCCGTTTGCAAGGCCATGGATGCCGCCGGAGACGCCCGCGTCCACGAATCGCAGGCCGCGCTGGGAGAGCTCGAGCGCGCGGCTCATCGAATCCTTGTAGAAAGAGTTGCCGCCGTCGACGAGCGTGTCGTTGTTCGAAAGCAGCGGCAGCAGGTTGTCGATCGCGCTTTGGGTCGGCGCGCCCGCGGGCAGCATGATGAGGATCACGCGCTCGCCCGACAGGCGCACCGCGAAGTCCGCCAGGCCCTCGGCGCTTTCGAGGCGCGGCTCGCTTGCGATCTCGTCGCACTTCGCCTTGTCGCGATCCCAGGCCACCACGCGCACGCCGCCGCGGGCCAGGCGTTTCGCCATGTTGGAGCCCATGCGGCCCAGTCCCACGATTCCGATTTCCATGCTGCCTCCTGAGGAAAAGCCATTCTATAATCAGCGCATAACTATTAGGAGGCAGACAGAATGAAATTCGCTCGCGTATTTGCAACGCTCGTGTTAGCCGCAATCGCTTCCGGCGCCGCAGCGCAGTTCCCGAACAAGCCGATCAAGATCATCGTCCCGTTCCCGGCCGGTTCGGCCACCGACACGATCACCCGCATCCTGGGCAATTCGGTGTCGGCCGCCGTAGGGCAAGCCGTAGTTGTCGAAAACAAGGCAGGCGCCGACGGCGCGATCGCCGGGGCCGAGGTGGCGAAGGCGCCGCCGGATGGCTACACGCTGCTCATGGCGACCAACAGCCCGATGGCCGTGGTGCCGGCAATGAAGAAGGTGCCGCCGTACGATGCGATCGCCGATTTCACGCCGATCACCGACATCGGGCGCTACACGTTCTTCCTCTACGCGCATGTGGGGGTGCCCGCCACCACTCTCGCGCAGCTGATCGCCTACGCAAAGGCCAACCCGGGCAAGCTCGCCTATGGCACAGGCAACACGACCGGCATCGTTTCGTTCGCGCAGTTGAGTTCGCTTGCCGGCATCCAGATGCTGCATGTGCCGTACAAGGGCGAGCCCGCGGCGATTACCGACCTGATCGGCGGACGCGTCCAGCTGATGTTTGCCACGCCGACCACGGGCCTCGCGCACGTCAAGGACGGCAAGATCCGCGCGATCGTCACCTCGCTCAAGCAGCGTTCGCCGATCCTGCCTGACGTGCCCACGATGGGGGAGAGCGGACTGCCTAAGTTCTCGATCCTCTCGTGGGCCGCGCTCTACGGGCCCGGCAAGATGCCCAAGGACATTACCGACCGGCTGAACCGCGAGTTCGTCGCTGCAATGAAAAGGCCCGACGTGATCGCGGCGATGGACAAGCAAGCCTTCATCCTGAACCCGTCGACACCTGCCGAACTGGCCGCGTTCACGCGCGAGCAGATGGACGAGTACCGCACCATCCTGCGCGCGGCGGGGGTACAAGCCGAGTAACTGCGGCAGTGCAAGCGCCGTGTCGACGGCGCCGCGGTGCGCTGGCTAGTCCGTGACCGCCGGCGTGCGCATCGCCATTGTCGGGGGCGGGCTCGGCGGCCTCGCAGCGGCCCTGTTCCTGCGGCAGGCCGGGGCAGAGGTCACGGTCTATGAGCAATGCTGCCGCATGGCACAGCTGACCCGGCCTGCCGCTGCAAGTTGCGGCCTATGGATCGAGAGAAAATCGGGTCATATCGCTCTCGAGTTGCGCGCCGCGCGGAATCACGAGTAGGCTGACCGGATGGAAAATATTTCAATTTACTGCGATCCGGAAGTTATGGGTGGCGCCCCGGTGTTCTTTGGAACGCGGGTGCCAGTACAAACCCTGCTCGACTATCTCGAGGCCGGAGATTCCATGTGATCCTGGTCCGCCGCCTGGCGCTGGTCCTGGTGTTCGCCGCCCCTTGCGCGGAAGTCTTCGCGTGGGGCGCCGAGGGTCATCGCATGGTCGCCGATATCGCCACGCGGTTCCTTACGCCCCAGGCCGCAGGGCGCGTCCGAGTGCTGCTCGCCAACGACAGGCTGGCCGACGGGTCGCCCTCCGGCCGGCAAAGCCTGGGCGAGATTGCCTACTGGAGCGACGAGATCAAGGACTTCCCGTGGGGAAAGCGGGCCGGTTCCTGGCACTACGACGACATTCCTGTATGCGGCGCGCCCGAACCCGAGCGCTATTGCAAAGGCGGCAATTGCGCCTCTGCCCAGATCGCCAGGCACATCGAGCTGCTCAAGAGCCCGCGCGCCGCGCGGCGGCAAAAGAACGAAGCACTGAAATGGGTCGTGCACCTTGTCGGCGACATCCACCAGCCGCTGCATGCCGCCACCCGGCACGACCGCGGCGGCAATCTGGTGCAGGTCTCGTTTTTCGGCGAGCGCGAAAATCCACCCTACGGGACAATTAATCTGCACACGATCTGGGACATCCACATCGTGCGGCGGCTGATCGCGCAAAAAGGCGGAGAGCCTGCGGTGGTAAACGCACCATTCGATGAAACAGAAAGACGCCGGCTGGAAGGTGGCGACATTTCCTCGTGGATCGGCGAAAGCACCGCGCTTGCGAGAAATGCCGCCTATTCGGTGATTCCCGGACACTTTTCCTGCGGCGGGAAGGTCCGCGATGTCCTGGAAATCAATGACGCCTACTATGCGATGGCGGCGCCGATCGTCGAGGCGCAGATCAGGAAGGCCGGTGTGCGGCTTGCGCGCCTGCTCAATGAGGCGCTCGAGGGCAGCGTGCCCTGAGGCCAGGGTCAGTTCTTGACGTGGTACCCGGTCTTGAAGATCCACCAGACCGCCGCCAGGCACGCGACGAGGAAGAAAGCGATCATCCCCGCGCTCACGGCCACGCTCACGTCGGTGACTTCGTAGAAGCTCCAGCGAAAGCCGCTCACGAGGTAAAGCACGGGGTTCACGAGCGAAACGCTCTGCCAGAAAGGCGGCAGCATGTTGATCGAGTAGAAGCTTCCGCCGAGGAACACCAGCGGCGTGATCACCAAGAGCGGGATGATCTGCAGCTTCTCGAAGTTGTCCGCCCAGACGCCGATGATGAAGCCGAACAGGCTGAAGGTCACGGCCGTGAGCACGAGCACGGCGAGCATCCAGAAAGGGTGGGCGATGCGCAGCGGCACGAACAGGGCCGCGGTGGCGAGGATGATCAGGCCGAGCACGATCGACTTGGTCGCCGCGGCCCCGACATAGCCCAGGGTGATTTCGACGAAGGACAGCGGCGCCGAGAGCAGCTCGTAGATCGTGCCGGTGAATTTTGGAAAAAAGATCCCGAAGGACGCGTTGGACACGCTCTGCGTGAGGAGCGACAGCATGATGAGACCCGGCACAATGAAGGAGCCGTAGGCCACGCCCTCGATCTCCGGGATGCGCGAGCCGATCGCCGAGCCGAACACGACGAAGTAGAGCGAAGTCGAGATCACCGGCGAGACGATGCTCTGGAAGATCGTGCGCCGGGTGCGCGCCATCTCGAACCGGTAAATGGCTTTGACCGCCTCGAAGTTCACGCGGGTTCCTCGACCAGGGTCACAAAGATGTCCTCGAGCGAGCTCTGCTCGGTCTTCAGGTCGGTGAAGTGCACCCCGGCCGCGCCGAGATCGCGCAGCAGGGCGGAAATGCGTGATTCGTCCTCGCGCGCATCGTACGTATAGGTCAGGCACGAGCCTCCTGCCGATAGTCCGAGGGGATACGCCGCAAGGGCCTGGGGCACGGCGGAAAGCGGCGCCTGCAGTTCCATGATGAGTTGCTTCTTGCCGAGCTTCTGCATGAGGGCGACTTTTTCCTCCACGAGCACGATGCGGCCCTTGTTGATCACGCCGATGCGGTCCGCGATCGCCTCTGCCTCCTCGATGTAGTGGGTGGTCAGGATGATCGTTGCGCCGGATGCGCGCAGGTCGCGGATGAGGCCCCACATGTCCTTGCGCAATGTCACGTCGACCCCTGCGGTCGGCTCATCGAGAAAGAGCACCGACGGCTCATGCGAGAGCGCCTTGGCGATCATGACCCGGCGCTTCATGCCGCCGGAGAGCTCCTTGATGCGCGCGCCTTTCTTGTCCCACAGCGAAAGGTCGCGCAGAATCTTTTCGATATGCGCCGGGTTCGCGGGATAACCGAACAGCCCGCGGCTGAAGGACACCGTGTCCCACACCGTCTCGAAAGCGTCCGTCGTCAGCTCTTGCGGCACCAGCCCGATGATCGAGCGCGTCTTGCGGTAATCGGTAATGATGTCGTGGCCGTCGACCGTGACGCTGCCGCTGGTCGGCGTCACGATGCCGCAGATCACGCTGATGAGCGTGGTCTTGCCCGCGCCATTGGGGCCGAGGAGTGCCAGAATCTCGCCACGCCGGATCGCAAGGTCGACGTCGATGAGCGCCTTGAAGCCGCTCGCATACGTCTTGGAAAGCCGGGACACGGAAACGAAAGGCGTCATGCGGGGAGTCTAATGGATTGGGAGAGGATCGAAGGCGACCTGGATGCGCACGGCTGCGCGGTCGTCGAGGGCATGTTAACAGCCGGGCAATGCGCCGGCCTTGCGCGCAGCTACGAGAATCGCGATTTGTTTCGCAGCCGCGTGGTAGGCATCATCTTCCGCGATGCGGCCTGAAGAATGAAAGTCGAACTTTATTATATTAAACGGCAACAACCATGCGGCGTTCCTGCCAATTTGCTTTCCATATTTGGCAATAAGTAGATGATATCGAGGCTCCTGGCCGCACCCGCCGCGGTGCTCTCCTGGATCGGGCGCCAGGGCACCCGGGCGGTCGCCGCGCTGGTGGTCATAGGCATTGCGTTGCCCTGGGTGGGCGCGGTGCTCAAGCCCTACGTGGGCGAGGCGGTCTTCGTGCTTCTTTGCCTCTCTTTCATGCGCGTGGATGCCGAAGCCCTCAAGGGCTATGTCAGGCGTCCGGGCCTTGTGCTTGCCGCGACCGCGTGGACTTCGCTGGCCGTTCCGCTGCTGACGGGCATCGGATGCCTCGCCGCAGGCGTCGATGTGAGGTCACCGGACCTGCACCTTGCGCTGATGCTGCAGGCGATCGCCTCGCCGATGATGGCCGCGCCCGCGATTGCGGCGCTCATGGGCCTGGATGCAACGCTGGTGCTGGCCAGCCTGGTCGCGAGCACCGCGCTGATCCCGTTCACGGCCGTGTTCTTCGCGGAACTTTTCATCGGGCCGGCGCTTACGGTGTCCTCGATGACGCTCGGGCTCAAGCTCGCCGGCCTTCTCGCCGGGTCCGCGCTCGTGGGCATCGCGTTGCGAAAGGCGTTCGGCGTCGCGGCGATCGTGCGGCAGAACGAGCGCATCAACGGGTTCAATGTCCTCGTGCTGCTCGTCTTCGTCGCTGGGCTAATGGAAAGCGTCTCAAGGCGTTTCTACGCCGAACCCCTGTTCTCGTCCGGCGTCCTGGTGCTCGCTTTCGTGATGTTCATGCTGGTACTCGGGTTCACCACCCTGCTGTTCCTGTTTGCTGGCCGCGAGCGCGCGGTCGCGCTTGGATTCATGGCCTCGCAGCGCAATACCGGGCTCATGGTCGCGGCGGTGGGGGGCGCGTTGCCGGAGCTGGCATGGCTGTATTTCGGGGTGGCGCAGCTTCCGATCTACCTCTCGCCGCAACTGCTCTCGCCGCTGGTGCGCCGGTTCGTGCTGAAATGCTCCTGACCCGAATCCCGGAGGGCATTGCCGCATGAGCAGCCCCAGCCACTTCAAGCTCCTGGCCGAGTACAACGGCTGGATGAACGCCAAGGTCTACGAGACCGCGGCCCGGATCGCGCCCGCCGAGCTGGAGCGTGACCGGGGTGCTTTCTTCGGCTCCATCATCGGCACGCTCAATCATCTCGTGGTCACTGACACGATGTGGCTCAAGCGCTTCGCGGCCCATCCGGCCGACCCGCCGGCGCTAGAGCCCGTGCGTTCGCTGCCGGCGCCCACCGCCCTCAGCCAGATCCTGTTCACCGATCTCGGCGAACTGGCCTCTCGAAGAAAGCAGATCGACGCGGCGATCGTGGACTGGGCGGCCGCGCTCACGCAGGCCGACCTCGACCATGTGCTCGACTATGCGAACAGCAAGGGCATCCGCTCGAGGAAACGCATGTCGCGGCTGGTGACGCATTTTTTCAACCACCAGACGCACCACCGCGGCCAGGCGACCACGCTCCTGTCGCAGGCGGGTCAGGATGTGGGTACGACCGACCTGCTCGCGTTGATCCAGAACGAAGATTGATTTCGAAACCCGTGACCGGGTTGCTCAGCCGGGCGTGAAGGCGGCCCCGATTCTGCCCGCCGCGGCCGGGTCGGCGGGGTCGACTGCTTCGAGGTCCGGCAGGCTGCGCAGCCAGGTCAGCTGGCGTTTGGCGAGTTGGCGCGTCGCGATGGTGCCTTTTTCGCGCAATCCCGGGCGATCGATCGCACCCTCGAGGAAGTCCCAGACCTGGCGGTACCCGACACACCGCATCGAAGGCAGGTGCGCACTGAGTGCATGACGCGCGCGCAATCTCTCGACCTCATCGATCAGGCCGACGCGCAGCATCGTGTCGAAGCGTTCGGCGATGCGTTTGTGGAGGACTGCGCGGTCGGCCGGAAGGAGCGCGAAAGCTTTCAGTGCAAAAGGCAGCACGATCTTCGGTGCTGACTGCAAAGCCGAAAGCGGCGACCCGGTCGCGCGGAAGACTTCGAGCGCGCGCTGGATGCGCTGCGCATCGTTCGGTTCGAGGCGAGCCGCCGTCGCAGGGTCCACCCGCGCGAGCTCGGCGTGCATCGCCGGCCATCCTTTGGAGGCGGCCTCGCCGTCGAGCGCGGCGCGAATCGAAGCATCAGCAGCGGGCAAGTCATCGATGCCCTGCGCCAGGGCGCGGTAATAGAGCATCGTGCCCCCGACGAGCAGGGGCCGCCGGCCGCGCGCAAGAATGTCCTCCACCGTGGCAATCGCGTCCCTTCGAAAGCGGCCCGCAGAATAGGCCTGCGTCGGTTCGATGAGGTCGATCAGGTGATGCGGGACGGCGGCCCGTTCCATTGCCGACGGTTTGGCCGTGCCGATGTCCATGCCTTGGTACACCTGCCCGGAATCGATGCTGACGATCTCGACCGGCGAGCTCGATGCAATTTGCAGCGCGATGTGCGATTTCCCGCTCGCCGTCGGCCCCAGCAGGCAGACCGCGATCCTTCCCGCCTGGCTAGCGGCCACGCAGGAACAGGCGGTCGAGGTCGGCCATCGAAAGCTGGTACCAGGTCGGGCGGCCGTGGTTGCAGCTGCCTGAGCGCTCCGTTTCCTCCATCTCGCGAAGCAGCGCGTTCATCTCCGGCATGGAGAGGATGCGATTGGCGCGCACCGCCGCGTGGCAGGCCATCGTGGAAAGCAACTCGTCGCGCCGCGCGGCCAGAGCCTCGGTCGCGCCGAACTCGCGCAGGTCGGCAAGGACGCTGCGCGCAAGCGCCGGCAGGTCTCCGCCCGCGAGCGAGGCAGGCACCGCGCGGACCGCGAGCGTGGTCGGCGAGGCCACTCCAATCTCGAACCCGAGCTTATCCAGCGCCTCCTGCTGCTCCTCGGCCGTGGCGACTTCGACCGAATCGGCCTGGAACATCGCAGGCACCAGCAGTGCCTGCCGCTGCAACGCGCCGGCATCCAGCGAGTTGCGCATTTTTTCGTAGACGATGCGCTCGTGCGCCGCGTGCATGTCGACGAGCACGAGGCCGGCTTCGTTCTGCGCGAGGATGTAGACGCCGTGCAGTTGGGCAATCGCGTAGCCCAGCGGCTGCGAACTGGGTCCTTGCGGCGGCAGCGGGTTGGCCTGGCGTTCCTCCGGCCATTGAGGGCGCAGGCCGGCAAGCGCAGGCGCGCCCGGGGTCTGAGTCGCATCGCCGCCTGGCGAAAACATGGATTGGTAGGCCCCCACCGGCTGCTCGACGCCGAGACCGGCCTGGAAGGGCCGATAGGCCGGCCGCGGCGCGATGGATTGCGCCTGCGATTCAAGGTGCGCGTAGGTCACCGGCGCATCCGAGGCGCTCGCCGACAACGCGCGCTTGACCGCATGAAACACGAACTGGTGGATCGAGCGCGAATCGCGGAAGCGCACCTCGGTCTTGGCCGGATGGACGTTGACATCCACGCCGCGCGGGTCGAGCTCGAGAAAGAGGGCGTAGGCCGGCTGGCGCTCGCCGTGCAGCACGTCGGCATAGGCTTCGCGCGCCGCATGCGAGAGCAGGCGGTCGCGCACGTAGCGGCCGTTGACGAAGAAATACTGCTGGTCGGCGCGATTGCGCGCGGCCTGCGGCGCGCCCGCGAATCCGCGCAGGGACAACGTGCCGGCTTCGGCCTCGAGCGCGAGACTCGCTGCCAAGAACTCCTTGCCGAGGATCGCGGCGACGCGTTCGGCCACCGTGTGCACCCGATAGTGCGCGCTGACCCGGCCGTTGCGCTTCAGGATGAAAGCCACATCGGGACGCGCGAGCGCAATGCGCTGGAACACGCCTTCGCAGTGGCCGAATTCAGTCGCCTCGGTGCGCATGAACTTGCGGCGCGCCGGGGTGTTGAAGTAAAGGTCTGCCACGCTCACCGTCGTGCCCTGCTGGCGCGCGGCCGGCTCGACGCTGCCGGTCACCGGGCCTTCGGAATTCAGTGCGTAGGCATGCGGCGAGCCTGTGCTGCGCGAAGTCAGCGTGACCCGCGCGACCGAGGCGATCGATGCCAGCGCCTCGCCGCGAAATCCGAGCGAGCCGACCGACTCGAGATCCTCGAGCGAGCGGATCTTGCTCGTGGCATGGCGCGCAAGGGCGAGCTCGAAATCCTCGCGCGCAACGCCCTCGCCGTCGTCCTCGACCTGGATGCGCGCAATGCCGCCCGCGTCGAGCAACACCTGGATTTCGCGCGCGCCGGCATCGAGGCTGTTCTCGAGCAGCTCCTTGAGGACGGAGGCCGGGCGATCGACGACTTCGCCAGCCGCGATCTGGCTGATGAGCAAATCGGGCAGGACACTGATTGACGATCGCACCGGTTCGTGTTCGGCGGCCTGGAGGGAATTCATGCGTTCGAGTATAGCGTTCCTGCCCTTACAATCCGCCCATGGAACTCATCGCCGTTGCATGGGATTTTCTGGTCCGCCTGGACGTCCACCTCGCCGCCTTCCTCGCGAACCATGGGCCTTGGGTCTATGCATTGCTTTTCCTGATCGTGTTTTGCGAAACAGGCTTCATCGTTACGCCTTTCCTCCCGGGTGACTCGCTGCTCTTCGTCGTCGGGGCGCTCTGCGCCACCGGCGGACTCTCGATCGGCCTGGTGATCGTGCTGCTGATCTCGGCAGCGCTGCTGGGCGACAACACCAACTACTGGACGGGGCGCTGGATCGGACCCCGGGTGTTCCGCTGGGAGGATTCGATCTTCTTCAGCCGCAAGCATCTCGACCGCACGAGCGCATTCTATGAGAAGCATGGCGGCAAGACGATCATCATCGCGAGGTTCATGCCGTTCGTGCGTACGTTCGCGCCTTTCGTGGCGGGCGTCGGGCGCATGCCCTACTTGCGCTACCTCGCGTTCTGCATCGGCGGGGCGATTTTGTGGGTCGTGTCGCTCACGATGCTCGGCTATTTCTTCGGCAACATTCCCGTGGTCAAGAAGAACCTGACCATCGTGATTTTCGTCATCATCGGCCTCTCCCTCGCGCCCCTGGCGTTCGGTTACGTGAAAGGCAGGCGTGCTGCGCGTCCGCAGCTTCCCGCCGATTGAGAGCGACCGAGCGCGCGTCCTGGTCCTCGGCAGCATGCCCGGAGGCGCTTCGCTGGCCTCGTGCCGGTACTACGCGCATCCGCAGAACCTCTTCTGGCGCATCATGCTCGACCTGCTCGGCGGGGAACCCGGGCTGGCGTATTCCGGCCGCATCAGGCTCCTGAAGGCGAACGGCATCGCGCTTTGGGATGTGCTCGAATCCTGCGTGCGCGAAGGCAGCCTGGACTCGGCCATCGAGGAGGAAACAATCGCCGTCAACGATTTCGTGTCGTTCTACCGCGGGCATCCGCGCATCGAGCGCGTGTTCTTCAATGGGGCGAAAGCCGAAGCGTCCTATCGCCGCTATGTGCGCGCTTCGGTCGGGGAGGTGGGCCGCCCGCGGGAGTATTTGCGTCTTCCCTCGACCAGTCCGGCCCACGCGGCGCTTTCGTTCGGGAAGAAGCTGGAGGCGTGGCGCGTAGTGCGCCCCCGGCCCGAAGTCGCGTCATACTGAAGGCCTGGCTTGGAAATACGGTTGGCTTTTCGAGCGAGCGCCACGCCTTGCGGCAGCACCGTAAAATACCGAGAGTACGGACCTAGGAGATTGCCATGACCGTTTTCAACACCTACACCCGATTCAAGGAAGGACCATGACTTCGATTTCGCGTGCGTTCGTCATTTTTTTCTGCCTCACCCTGGCGCTCCCCGCGCTGGCGCAGCAAGTCTTCCGCGTCACCACCATTCCCGAAGAGGCCGCCACCGAGCAGGTGCGCAAGTTCGGCCCGCTGGTGAAATATCTCGAAAAACAGCTCGGCATGAAGGTGGAGTTCATCCCGGTGACCGACTATCCCGCCGCGGTCGAGGCGCTGGTCAACAAGCAGATCGAGATGGTCTGGTTCGGCGGCTTTACCCACGTGCAGGCGCAGCTGCGCTCCGGCGGCAGGGTCATCCCCATTGCGCAGCGCGAGGAAGACACCAAGTTCCGCTCGGTGTTCATCGCGCAGACGGGTTCGGGCATCAAGACCCTCGCCGATCTGAAGGGCAAGCAGGTGAGCTTCGGCTCGGTCTCCAGCACCTCGGGGCACCTGATGCCGCGCACCTTCCTGCTGGAAGCGGGCATCGATCCCGAGAAGGACCTCAAGCGCGTCGCCTATTCGGGCGCGCACGACGCCACCATCGCCTCGGTGGTGAGCGGTCGCGTGGATGCCGCGGCGCTGGACATCACCGTCTGGCGCAAGTTCGTCGAAGACAAGAAGGTTGACACCAGCAAGGTCGACGTCTTCTACACCACGCCGCCATTCTTCAACTACAACTGGTCGGTGCACGCGGATATGCCGGCCGCGTTGCGCGAGAAGGTGACGCGCGCGTTGCTCGACATCAGCATGGACACGGCCGAAGGCAAGGAGATTCTGACCCTGAATCGCGCCACCAAGTACATTCCGGCGCGTGCCGAGGATTACAAGGGGCTGGAGAGGGCCGGCCGCAGCGCGGGCCTGATCAAGTAGCGCGAGGCGTTTCGTGCGTTTAGAACTGGCTGGCCTCGCGGCCCGCCATCCCGCCGCGGGCGCCGCGGGCGCCGCGCCGGCGCTCATGCCGGTGAGCCTCACGATCGAGCGCGGCGAGCAGGTGGCCGTGATCGGCCCTTCGGGCGCCGGCAAGACCACGCTGCTGCATGCGCTCGCCTGCGCTTTGCGGCCTTCGCAAGGCACCTTGCGCCTGGACGGCCTCGATCCGTGGACGCTTTCGGTAGGCGCGTTGCAGAAGCTTCGCGGCAGCCTGTTCCTCGGCCCGCAGGCGCCGCCACTGCCGCCGCGGCAGCGCGTGATCACCGCGGTGCTGGCCGGACGCCTGCCGCGCCAGTCGTTGTGGGAAAGCCTGCGTTCGCTCGCCTATCCCGACGACATCGAAGGTGCGCGCCGCGCGCTTGCCGCCTTCGACCTCGAGGACAAGCTCTGGGAGCGCGTCGATCGCCTGTCGGGCGGCGAGCGCCAGCGCGTGGGCCTGGCCCGGGCGCTGGTGGCGCCGGCCACGCTCTGGCTGGTGGATGAGCCGCTGTCCTCTCTCGACCCCGCGCGCGCGACGCTCGCCATCGATACGCTGACGCGCGAGGCGAAGGCGCGCGGCGTTACGCTCATCGCCTCGCTGCACCAGGTGGACGTGACGCGCCGGTTCGAGCGCGTCGTCGGCCTGCGCGACGGCGCGATGCAGTTCGACATTGCCGGTGCCGCGGTTTCGCCCGCGCAGCTGGCCGCGCTCTATGCCCAGCGGGAGCACGAGCTGGGTGGCCCCACGCCGCCGGTGCCGCAAGCCTCCACTGCGCCCGGCCCGGTGCCGGGCGCCATCCTGTCGCGCTGAGCGTGGCGGCAATCCCGTCGAATTCGCCGGCGCTGCGCGATCCCGCCTGGGCGGGGCGCGTGCTTTGGCTGTCGCTTGCGTTCGTGCTGCTGGTGCCGGCGCTCTACGCCACCGAGTTCAGGCTATGGTTGCTGTTCTCGCCGGAGAACCTCAAGATCACCGCGAAGTTCATCGGCGATTTCCTGCCACCCAAGGTCGATCCCGTGTTCCTCGCCATGGTGGCGAAGGAGACCTGGCGCACAATCGCGATCGCCACCGCCGGCTTGGCGCTCGCGGTGGTGCTGGCGATTCCGCTCACGCTCGCGAGTGCGGCAGCGCTCTCGGTGTCGGCACTCTCCGGGCGGATGCGCACCTCGTCCTTCGCGCTGCGCCAGGCGGTGCGCCTCCTGCTCATCGTGCTGCGCAGCGTCCCGGAGCTGGTCTGGGCGCTCGTCTTCGTGCGCGTGGTGGGTCTCGGGCCCGCGGCCGGGGTGCTCGCCATCGCGCTCACCTATAGCGGCATGCTGGGCAAGGTCTACGGCGAAATTCTCGAGAGCGGCGAAACGCACGCGACCACCTCGCTGCTGCGCAACGGCGCGGGCCGGTTGCAGGCATTCTTCCACGGCCTGCTGCCGCAGAACGCGGCCGAACTCACCAGCTACACGGTCTACCGCTGGGAGTGCGCGATCCGCTCCTCGGCCGTGCTCGGCTTCGTCGGCGCGGGCGGCCTGGGGCAGCAGATGGACACCTCGATGAAGATGTTCGCGGGCGCCGAGGTGTCGACCATGCTGATCGTTTTCGTCGGACTGGTATGGCTCGCCGACGCCGTGAGCGCGCAGCTGCGCAAGGCGCTGGGATGAACCGGCCGCCGCCCTTTTTTCACTGGCGCTGCCGGGCCTGCTGGGTGCTTGCCGGCATCGTCGCGCTGACGGTGGCGAGCTTCGCCTCGCTCGACCTGCAGCTCGCGAAACTCTTCTCGGTGGAGGCGATGGCTCGCATGGGCCGCTTCGCGGGCGAACTGCTGGTGCCGGCGACCGACCGGCGTTTCCTGGGCAAGCTCGCGCTCGCCGGCGGGGAGACGCTGGCGATGTCGGCGCTGGGCACGCTGATCGCCGCGCTGGCCGGCCTTGCGCTCGCGTTGCCGGCGAGCCGCACGCACGCCGCGGACCGCGCCTTTTGGCGCGCGCCGGCGCGCCTCGTCCTGAACGTTTTGCGTTCGATCCCGGAACTGGTGTGGGCGGCGCTGCTGCTCATTTCGGCGGGCCTCGGGCCGCTCGCCGGGACGCTCGCGCTGGCGATGCATACCACCGGCGTGCTGGGGCGCCTGTTCGCCGAGGCGATCGAGAACTCGCCACCGGCGCCCGCGTTCGCGCTGCGCGTGCAGGGCGTGCGCGAGGGGCGCGTGTTCCTCTACGCGACGCTGCCCGCAATCGTGCCGCAGCTGCTGTCTTATACGCTTTACCGCTGGGAGAACAACATCCGCGCGGCGGCGGTCCTGGGCGTGGTGGGAGCCGGGGGCCTGGGGCAGATGCTGGCCTTCCACATGGGGCTTTTCCAGATGCGCGAGACGAGCGCCATCCTGCTTGCCATGATGCTGCTGGTGGCGCTGGTCGACGGGCTGTCGTATTTCATGCGCTGGGCGTTCGCGCGCTGATGTACCGGTACCAATACATCAACTGACAGGTCAACCGCTCCAGGGCTTGAGGTTCAGAAACGAAAGTTCTGAATTCAGCCGGTCGTGCTCATGCCGGGGTGCGCATGTCGATTCTCCCCGCGACACGATTCAGAAGGGCTTTGTCAGTCAGCGGCAAATGCGCCGGTGTCGCGGAGCTGGGGCTGACTAAAGAAGCTCTACTCCGGCCAGCGACCTCATGCGATGGTCGAAACTGAGGGTGCGGCTGCATCCAGCTTGTCTTGCCTTGGCTACGATCAGGCAGTCTGGGAAGTCGGCGCTGCCCGCCTCGAAGCTGGCGAGCGCATCGCGCACGGATGCCGGCGATTCAAGGGCAATGCTGGCGTTGTTGAGCAGGGCGTGCACGGTGCCCGCGATCTTGGCGCGCGCAAGTCCGTAGCTTTTCGCGAGCGTCCAGCAGAGTTCGACCAGCACGATGTCAGCCACGAACAGCCCGCCGTCCTCGTCGGCGTGTGTTTCGAACACCGCCTTGGCACGCTGCGCCTGCGCTTCGTCGTCACGGGTGAAGAGCCGTACCAGGACGTTGGTGTCGAGCGCAATCACTTGCGTGAGCGCTGGTTGCGCACGCCAATGGCTGCTGCGATCCCTTTGTCCATTGCTTCGATGCTGCGCGGTTTGATACCGGGACGATGCAGCAAACCGAACAGATTGTCGGCACCGCGCGCCAGCACCCGGACCCGCAGCGTGCCGTCGTCCTGCACCTCGAAGTCCAGTTTGCTGCCCGGCGCGATGCCGGTCTTGTCGCGGATTTCCTTGGGGACTGTGACCTGTCCCTTGTCTGTGACAGTCGCCAGCACGAGTTCCTCCGACCGTGATGAATTCCTACTAATTGTCACAGGTAAGGAATGGGTAGTCAATAGCAGTTAGTTCATATTGTAAGGGAAATGACCGAGCGCAAGAATCGACCATGAGCTTGGGCGCAATTGGAATTGCCGCGACAGGTGACGCACCCGACCGACGATCAGATCGTCGACCTGCTCGGTGTGATCGCGCTGTTCGGCTTCTTTAACCGCTGGAACGACACCTTGGCGACGTCGCTCGAGCCGCTCGCCGAGGCCTTGGGCGAGCGATTTCTTGCCGGCGGCGGATGGGACGCGGGCAAGCACGGGAAACAGCGTTCGAGGCGGAGCCTTCGCCTATTTCGCGGGCCGGGCCGCGAGCAGCGCATGCGCCGCGCGAGGCACGAGGCTCAAGGTGGCAAGTCCCTTCATCGACGGATCGGCGCTTTGCATGGCATGGTCGCGCATCGCGAGTATCGTTTCTCCTGCGGCGGTTTCCAGCCAGAACCAGCGCAGGACCTCCGAGGGAGTGCGCCGCCCGGGTTGAACGCCCTTGGCTTCGTAGTAGAACGTCTTCAACTCGTCGGCGGCCAGTTTGAGCGCGCCGGCGAGCGCGAGGCCCTCTCGGAACAGCGGCTTCGATTGGCCGCGCAGCCAGGCATCGAGGAACTCGCCCAGTTCGCGCGGCGACAATCCCGTCATGCCGAGCGTGGTGCGGCCGTTGTGCCGGCGTGCGACCTCGTGCCAGGCCTGCAGCTGCGCGATCTCGTCGGCAAGCCGTTCGCCGAGCGTGCCTTCCGAGCGCATACGCGGAAAACTCACCGGGCAGTTTTCCGCTTCGGGCACGTCGCCCAGGTCTTCGTAAGGCGCATCGTCGGGAAAATCCTCGAGTACCGGGCCGTCGGTGCGCTCCAGCAGGCGAAGGGCGGAAAGAGCGACTTTGCGCTGGAATGCTGCGTCATTCGGCACGCCATAGGGTCGACCGAGCATGAAGGGCACCCACAGGGCGCGCGGCGCCTTCAGCGCGACGGTGTGCTCCCGGATCAGGCTGATCGAAACCGTCGGGATGCCTTCGGCTTCGAGGTAGTGGCCAAGTGCGCTCACGGCGCACGTGCAGACCGGTCAGACAGGCGAGAGCAGTACCCCGTCGACGCGGTCCTGCCGCAGCATTGCGGCCAGTTCGCGCGCCTTGGGTTCATAGCGCGTGACCTGCGGGATTGCCCCCATGAACGAGTAGTGGAATGCCGCAATGGAGCCCACGACCTTGTCCCGCACCAGTTCCTTGAGCCGGTCCAGGGCGAACACCACGTTCCAGTCGGACTGGAAGCCGGTGCGGTCGAAGTTCACCGAGGCGTGGCTCATCACGAGGTCGGCCGCTTTGACGTCGCCCGGGATCACCCGGTAGTCGATGCCGGCGCCGCCCGAGTCGAACGGCTGATCGCTGCGCAAATGCAGCCCGGCGGTGGTGAGCAGCGCGATTCGCCGATCGGCGAGCGACGGGCCTTTGGCCAGGTTGGGCGTCCCGAACGCGGGCAGCGTTGCGATCCGGTCGATGTGGCCCTTGCTTTCCGCCTCGGGAAGGTCTGCCAGTCGCACCATTTTTTTCTCCTTGATTGATCGATTTTTCAGTAGCGCGTGGTGAGATTCGTCAGCCACTCAGGCGAAGCGGCGACCGCCCAGGCTTCGAAGGTCTTATCGTAGCCTGAGAGGATCGCAAATCCAAGCAACAGCAGGATGCCGCCCAGCAACTTCTTGCCCAGCTTTCCCGCCGAGAGCATGCCGCCGCGCACGCGCATCATCGTTGCGCGGGAGAACGATCCGAGGATCACGAGTGGCGTGCCCGCGCCCAGCCCGAAGATGATCATCAGAAACGCGATCTGCGTAAGATTCTGCCCCTGCGATGCCAGTGTGGTCGCCGCGCCCAGTGTCGGGCCCACGCACGGGCTCCAGATCACGCCCAGCACCAGCCCGATGACAAACTGGCCGGAGAGTCCGTCCAGGCTGAGCTTTGCCAGGAACCCGTTTCCCGCTGTACTCAGCCCGGAGGTCGCAGTGGCGAAACGTTCCTGCAGTCTGGTCGAGAGCAATACGCCCCCGACGACAATCAGGATGACCGCGGCGACGCTGCGGAACGTGTCTTGTTCCAGTCCCAGCGAAGCCCCCACTGTGGCCAGAAAAATTCCGACCACCGCGAACGAGAGCGTAAGGCCCAGGGCAAGCGAATACGGACCGAACCGGTGTGCGGCGACTGCCGTCGCGATGAGGATCGGCACGAGCGGCAGCACGCAGGGCGACAACGTGGAAAGCAGGCCGGCAACGTAGCCGAGCCCGTAGGTGCCGGGGCCGAAGTCCATTGCGCCGAGGTCGGTGGGTCAAAGAGCTTTGGCAAACGCGGCGGCCAGGTCTTCTTTCTTCGTCTGGCCGGTGGAGCGGGCGACTTCCTTGCCGCCCTTGAAGATTACGAAAGTACTTTGCTGAGACACCCGCAGCGTTTTCTTCAGGTCCTTTTCCTTGTCGAAGTCGGCAACGAACAGGACGACGTCCTTCATCTTCGGTTCGTTCAACAGCTCGCGCACGAGGGGCTTTTGAGTCTTGCAGGTCGGGCACCATTCGGCGTAGAAATCCACGATGACCGGCTTGCCTTCGGCGAGCGCTTTGTTCATGGCAGCCTTGTCATAAGGCATCTCGCCTGCGAACAGGGCGGCCGAGAAGAAAACCGCCGCGGCGGCGAGAAACAGGCGGATCAAGCTTTTCATTGTGAAATCCTCAGGGGGAGATTTGCGGGATGAATGGCTTTGTCGAACTTCAGGGCTTTTCCTTACGTGCGCGCCAGCGCTCATGCTGGTATCCGGAAGGACAAAGCGGCGCCACCCTGCGTGAGTGCGCTGATCGGCCGGAGCGCCCCGCGCTGGTAGCTTTGCCTAGTTCCGGATCAGCGCGAGCGGCGACTGCGGCCGCGGCGGGTTGCGCGCGAAGTAGCGCTTGATGCCGTTGAGGATCGCGCGCGCGAGCTTGTCCTGGTAGGCGTCGTCGTTCAGGCGCCTTTCCTCGTCCGGGTTGCTGATGAAGGCCGTCTCGACGAGGATCGAAGGCACGTCCGGCGACTTCAGCACCGCAAAGCTTGCCTGCTCCACCTGCGGCTTGTGCAGCGTGTTGATCGCGCCGAGCTCCGAGAGCACATGGCGGCCGAGCTTGAGGCTGTCGCTGATCGTCGCGGTCTGCGAAAGGTCGAGCAGGGTCTGGGCGAGATAGCGGTCCTTGACGTCGAGGTTCACGCCGCCGATGAGGTCGGCTTCGTTTTCCTTCTTGGCCAGCCAGCGCGCGGCCTCGGAAGTCGCACGGCGCTCCGAGAGCGCGAACACCGAAGAACCCCGCGCATGCGGCTTCACGAACGCGTCCGCATGGACCGAGACGAAGAGGTCGGCCTTCACCTTGCGCGCCTTGTCCACGCGGGTGGCGAGCGAAAGGTGGAAGTCGGCATCGCGCGTGAGCACCGCGCGCATTCCGGGTTCCTGGTCGATCATCGCCTTGAGGCGGCGGGCGATGATCAGGGTCACGTCTTTCTCCTGGGTGCCGCCGCGGCCAATCGCGCCCGGGTCTTCGCCCCCGTGCCCGGGATCGATGACGATGGTCGCCAGCCGCGACACCCTGTCTTTCAGGAGCGCAGGCGGCGGGACGACCAGAGGAGCAACTGTGGGCCCGTTGGGTGCCGCCAGCACCGGCGGCAACGGCACGGCGACCGGCTTTCTCGCCGCCTCTTCCTGCAACAGGACGAGCAGCGGGTCCGGCGCGACCGTCGGGTAGATGTCGAGCACGAGCCGGTGGCCGTAGTTCGCGATCGGCTTGAGCGTGAAGGCCTGCGCCTGCACCGGCGCCTTGAGGTCGAGCACGACGCGCACCACGCCCGGCCTGTTGAGTGCGACGCGCAGCTTCTCGATGTACGGGTCGTCGGGCGTGACCTTGTTGTTGAGCTCGGCCAGCACCGCGCTCATCTGCACGCCCTCGATGTCGAGCACGAGGCGCGCAGGATTGTTGACCGTGAACAGCGTGTAGCGGATCTCGTTGCGCGTTTCAACGGTGACCCGCGTGTAGTCCTTGGCCGGCCAGATGCGCGTGGAGAGGATTTGCGCGGCCGCGTCGGCCGGCACGATCGCCAGCGCGGCGGCGACTAGGACTGCTTTGCCGAAAGCAGCGAGGCCAAAGCCGATTGCCGCCATTCTCGCCCCGCGTCGGAGTGGGCCTGGAACGCCGCACTGCGTCCGTTTGCGGTGATTTCCAGGGTGATATGGAGATCTGGCAGGGGAAGGAGTCCCTCGGCCATCTCGGGCCATTCGACGATACACAAAGATTCCGGGTTGAAGTGCTCCCGGAAACCCGAGTTCACCCATTCCTCGCGGTCCTTGAACCGATAAAAATCAAAGTGATACAAGTTTAACTTAGAAACTGCATAAAGCTCAACCAGCGCGTAGGTCGGGCTTTTCACGCGCCCGCCCCAGCCGAGGGCACGCAGCAGACCGCGCACCAGCGTCGTCTTGCCCGCGCCGAGGTCGCCGGAAAGGAAAAGCACGCGGCCGGGCCGGGCGCCCTCAGACACCGCACCGCCCAAGGCTAGCGTTGCCGCCTCCGTGCTGAGGGGCAGGCGAGGCAGCCGGGTCGCAGGCGCGGTCGAAGGCGGCGTCGGACGGGGGGTCATGTTGCTACCATCGGGCGATGCTTGAAGAAGGGTACGACTATGCGGGCCTGGCACTTTCGATCAAGGCCTGGGGCCAGGAGCTCGGGTTCCAGGGCGTCGGGGTCGCCGATACCGACCTCGCGGCTGCTGAAACGCGCCTGACCGACTGGCTCGAGCGCGGATGGCATGGCGAGATGGATTATATGGCACGCCATGGCACGCGCCGCTCGCGCCCGGAGGAACTGGTTCCTCGAACGCTGCGGGTAATTGCATGCCGCATGAACTACGCAGGCGAGCTCGGCGAAGGCTGGGACGCGCTGGCGGATACGGAGCAGGCCTACATCGCGCGCTATGCGCGAGGTCGCGACTATCACAAGGTCCTGCGCAGCCGTCTGCAGCAGCTTGCCGACCGTATCGAAGGCGAGGTCGGTGAGTTCGGACATCGAGTCTTCACGGATTCGGCACCGGTCATGGAAGTCGAGCTCGCCGCCAAGGCCGGCATCGGATGGCGCGGCAAGCACACGCTGCTGCTGTCGCGCGAAGCGGGCTCGTTCTTCTTTCTGGGCGAAATCTACACCGACCTGCCGCTGCCGGTCGACGAGCCGAGCGGCAACCACTGCGGCACCTGTACGAAATGCATCGACGTGTGCCCCACGCAGGCGATCCGCGGCCCGTACAGCCTGGACGCCCGCCGCTGCATCTCCTATCTGACGATCGAGTTGAAGGGTCCGATCCCGCTCGAATTGCGGCCGTTGATCGGCAACCGCGTCTACGGCTGTGACGACTGCCAGCTCATCTGCCCGTGGAACAGCTTCGCGCAGGTCAGCGAAGAGCCGGATTTCAGCGTGCGCAACGGGCTGGATTCGGCGAGCCTGGTGGAACTCTTCGGCTGGAGTGAGGCCGAGTTCGGCGCGCGCATGGCGGGGTCGGCGATTCGCAGGATCGGGTATGAGAGATGGCTGCGGAATCTGGCGGTGGGGATGGGGAACGCGGCAAAGAGCGACGCGATAGTTTCTGCGTTACAGGCGCGCGCCGATCATCCTTCGGCGCTGGTGCGCGAACATGTGGCGTGGGCGCTGGAGCGGCATACAGGATAGGAAGGAGAGGAAAGTTCAACTTTTACTTCCTAAACCCATTGGCCGTAGCGGCTTGCATGTCAGGCGTGTTGTGCGCTTTAACAACACTGAGCGCTCGGATCCGGCCGCACTTCGAACGGATATCCCGGTCAAACCAGGCGATTGACCCGTTTCGCGCCGGTCCTTCGCATGGTCGTTTTGGTGGTACGGATTGGTCGGCACCTATAACAATGGAGCGGCGCGGCAAACAATTACCGAACGTTTCGCGCTGACTACGAAGAGGAGTTGAAGAAGTGCAGATTTGCGTTGAAGGCGTAACCGAGAACGAAGTGCGTGTGTGCTGCCTAACAGCACGATCCACGCGGACGCGCTCGCGGCCGCCGTGGTTTGCGAGGTTCCGCGGGTGCGGCCCGGTGGGCGTGAACGCTCGGCCCCATAGCGTTGCTTGCATCGTGCGAAATCGCAGCTACAAATAAATCAACACGGCCGCTTTGTTCGTAGCTACAATCAAGAGATGGCGACCTGGGACGAACCGAAGCGCCTGCGCAACCTCGAGGTCCACGGCCTGGACTTCATTGGTTGCGAGACAGTCTTCGATGGTCCGGTCGTCACTTGGGAAGATGTCCGCGAAGCGTATGGCGAGCAGAGGATCAACTTGCTCGGCTGGCTGAACGCCATCGTCGTGCAAATGACCTACACGGAGCGAGGCGATGAACCGCACGTCATCAGTATTCGCAAGGCAGAAAAGCATGAAATCAGGCGCTACGCGAAAGAAGTTTCCGGCTAGTCCCGCCGACTGGGAAGCAGTCATTGCTGCCGCTCCCGGCAAAGACCGCCCTCTCACGGCCAAGGAAAAGGCCGCTATGGCCGATGCCGTAGTCGTCAGGACAGGCGGCTACGCGGCCGTTCGAGCCGCCCTCGCGCAGAAACGCAAGCGCGGGCAGCGCGGGCCGCAACAAGCACCAACGAAGCAGTTGGTCAGCGTCCGATATAGCCCCGAAGTACTTCAATACTTCAAGTCAACCGGCGCCGGGTGGCAAACCCGCATGAACGACGCACTGATCGATTGGGTGAACAAAAAGTCCATGCGGTAAGGCAACGCAGCAAGGCGGACGCGCGAGCAAGCACCATGCCGATTGCAACCCCCCGATGTTACGGGGTCACGGTGTTGGGACGACCACGCGCAATCCTAGGTGCGTCTCGTACGCGTCGAAGTCGCCTCCCGGCCGCAGAAGCAAATGACTGAACCGATGTGGACCGCCGACAAGCAGTTGCCCGGCTTCGAGGTGGCGACGCTCGAGTTCCCACCCGACTACGACGGCCCGGTCGTGGCGACCCTGGTTCGCAAAGCGGGCGCCCCGCCGAAAAAGCGCGCAGTGCTCTACGTGCATGGCTTCATCGACTACTTCTTCCAGGCGCACATGGCCGGGCGCTTCGAATCGGAGGGTTGGTGTTTCTACGGGCTTGACCTGAGGAAGCACGGGCGCTCGTTGCTACCCCACCAGCACCCGTGCTTCTGCAAGCGCATCGACGAGTACTTTCCCGACATCACGCGGGCGATCGGCATCATTCGCGCCGAAATCGACGGGCCGCTCGTGCTGGCGGGGCATTCGACGGGCGGGTTGATCGCCGCGCTGTACGCAGATTCCGGCGAGGCGAAGCACGGGATCTCCGCGCTCTGGCTGAACAGCCCGTTTTTCGACTTCAACGTGCCGCGCGCCGACCGCTTCAAGCTCGGCATCGCGGCAGCTGCCGGGATCCTCTTTCCTTTCCTCACCGACCCGAAGCGCCTGCCGCGCGACTACATCAGGAGCATTCACAAGGAGCACGGCGGCGAATGGGCGTTCGACCTGAAGCTTAAGCCGCTCGAGGGCTTCCCGCTTTTTTTCGGGTGGATCGGGGCGATCCTCGCGGCGCACGCGAAGGTGCATGCGGGTCTTTCGGTCGAATGTCGCGTGCTCGTGATGCATTCGGACGAAGCCGACATCGTGCTCGGCTGGCGCGATATCGCCAAGTGGAGTCCGAGCCTGGGGAGGGAAGTGACCGTGCAGCAGTATCCCGGCGCCCTGCACGACCTCGTGTTGTCGAAAAAGACGATCCGCGAGAATATCTTCAGCGCGCTTTTCGCCTGGCTGGCACCAGGTAGAGCGTGACCGCCGCAGCGATCGCCCACGCGACATAAAGCGCAGTGAACACCCAGGCGGGCGCGTCGTAGTACAACGCGCGACGGACCAAGCGCCCGATAAATGATTCGGTGCGCACGCCGCCGCGCAGCAGGTCTTCCCAGACAGTGAGCGGGCACGCATAGCCGAGCAGGGCTTCGAGCGCGACGAACACGATCGCTCCCAGATGCAGGTACCGGAAGACGGGGTTGCGCACCCAGCCCCAGCCGAGGCCTGCGCCAATCCACGTCAGGACCAGTCCGCCGACGATGAAGACGACGATCGCGAAGTGCAGGACCAGGACGACGTCGGCGAGCAGGGTTTCCATGGGCCGGTGCCGGGGCCGCCGCTACTTCAGCGGCCGGCGTTCAGTCCCGGCCGGTAGCGACCGGGCGGTCCTCGTCGCTGCACCACTCGCTCCACGAGCCGGGGTACAGGCGGGAGCCCGCGAGGCCGGCGACTTCCATCGCGAGGATGTTGTGGCAGGCTGAAACACCCGAGCCGCACTGGTGGACGATCTGCTTGGGCGAGCGGTTGCCGAGGAGCTGCGCAAATTCCTTGGCGAGTACCTCGGGCGCCTTGAAAGTGCCTTCCTTGGTGAGGTTTTCGGTGAAAGGGCGATTGAGCGCGCCGGGGATGTGTCCGCCGACCGGGTCGATGGTCTCGCCCACGCCCGCGAAACGCCCGGCCGCGCGAGCGTCGATCACGGTGACTTCGGGTTTGCCGAGATGGGCCTGGACGAACCTGGCGTCGACATGCATCGTGCGCGGGGCGCCTCGATAGCTGGAAGGCGCGAAGTGCGGCACTTCCGCGGTCACCGGCCGGCCTTCCTTCTCCCACTTGGTGAATCCGCCGTCGAGGATCGCAACGCTGTAGTGCCCCATCCAGCGCAGCATCCACCACAGTCGACCGGCATACGTGCCGCCGGAACTATCATAGACGACGACCTGCTGGCCGGGACGCAGGCCCCATTCGCCGAGCGTCGCCTGGAAATCGTCCGGGTCCGGCAGCGGATGCCGGCCGTTGGTGCCGGTCTTCTCGCCGGAGAGGTCGGTGTCGATGTTGATGAAGCTCGCGCCGGAGAGGTGAGCCGCGGCGTACTGCTCGCGGCCGACTTCGGGGTTCATCAGGTCGTGACGAACGTCGAAGAGCCGCCAGTCGGGGTCGCCGAGGTTCTTTGCGAGCGTTGCTGTGTCGATCAGTGTGCGGTAGGCCATCCCGCAATTTTACAGGCTTCTACTCCGCGGGACGCTCGAGCTCCCGCCGCAGGTACTCGTGGAAATGCATCAGCGCGTCTTCCATCGGCGACTGGTACGGCCCGGCCTCGCTGATGCCCTGGGCGTGCAGCGCCCTGCGGCCGCGATCCATGCGCGTGCAGATCTCGCCGTCTTCCATCGCGGTCTCGATATAGGCCGCCTGCTCGGCCTCGACGAACTCCCGCTCGAAGAGCGCGATGTCCTCGGGGTAGTAGAACTCGACGATGTTGGTCGTGAGCGTAGGCGAACGCGGGATGAGCTGCGAGACCACGAGCACGTTCGGGTACCACTCGAGCATGAAGCCCGGGAAATAGGTGAGCCAAAGCGCGCCGTACTTCGGCTCGCGGCCACCGAGGTAGCCGAGGCAGGCGTCATGCCAGCGCTTGTAGACCGGCGTGCCCGGGCGCCCGAGCCCCGCCTTGGGCCCGATGACCTGGAGCGAGAAACGCTCGTCCGACTCGAGGCGGAAATTGTTGCAATCGGTAAAGTTGCCCAGGCCCGGGTGGAACGGGTCGACGTGATAGACCTCGAGGTAGACCTCGATGAAGGTCTTCCAGTTGATCGGGTAGTCGTCGATCTTCACGCGGTCGAGCACGTAGCCGGAGAAATCGAAGTCGGAGGCCAGCGAAAGGCTCGCGAGGTCGCGATGCGGGTTGCGCGGACCGGCAAACAGCAGCCCTTTCCAGTTCGACAGCGCCGTCTGGTTCAGCCTCACGCACGGGTTCTCGGGGAAGTGCGGCGCGCCGAGCAGCCCGCCTTTCATGTCGTAGGTCCAGCGGTGCAGCGGGCAGACGATGTTCTCGGTGTTGCCGCTGCCTTCGAGCATGATCGACTGGCGGTGGCGGCAGACGTTGGAAAGCAGCTCGGGCCCGCGCATTGGATCCGTCGAGTTGCGCACGAGCACCTTGGCGTGGTCCATCCACGAGAGGGTGCGGTAGTCGCCGGCGTTCGGCACCATGAGCTCGTGGCCGGCGTAGTTCGGCCCCGCATCGAACAGGAGTTTCTTCTCGAGGGCGAAGATCTCCGGGTCGACATACCAGGAGACCGGCAACTGGGCGCTCGATGGCTTGAGGCGCCCGAGGCTCGCGATATCGGACATGATGCGTATTCCCCCCTTGAAGCGTGTGCGCGCGGCATTCTCGGCAAATGCGCGCAACCATAGTGCGGAAAGAGAATTTTAGCCCAAGGATGCCTGGGCCGCCCGTTGCGGGGCTGCTGCCCGGCGTATCCCCCGTATCGATCAAACAGCGTCGATCAAACAGCGTCGATCAACAGCGACTTGCATTGACCCGTCGTGACCGCTCGGCTAACGTTCGCCCCTATGAGTCGTTCCACGCGTCAGAGTTCCCCTGACGGCCCAAATTCCGCCCCCGCAAGCCTGACCTTCGAAGAAGCGCTGGACGAGCTCGAAAAACTCGTCGGCCGCATGGAAGGCGGCGACCTCACGCTCGAGCAATCGCTTGCCTCGCACAAGCGCGGCCTCGAGCTTGCGCGTTTCTGCCAGCAGCGGCTCGAGTCCGCGCAGCAACAGGTGCGCGTGCTCGAAGGCGAGATCCTCAAGAACCTGCCAGCCCAGGCCCCCGAACCCGGTGACGACTGAGTTTTCCGGCTTCCAGTCCTGGATGGGCGACGTCCAGGCGCGCATGGAAGCTGCGCTCGCTCGCCTGCTGCCTGCGGCGGGCGCGGTCCCGGTGCGCCTGCACGAAGCCATGCGCTACGCGGTACTCGAAGGCGGCAAGCGCGTGCGGCCGCTGCTGTGTTTCGCCGCGGGCGAACTCACCGGCGCTGCGCCCGAGAGGCTGGAGATCGCAGGCGCGGCGATCGAGCTGATCCACGCCTATTCGCTCGTGCATGACGACATGCCCTGCATGGACGACGATGTGCTCCGTCGCGGCAAGCCCACGGTGCACGTCGAGTACGACCAGGCGACCGCGCTCCTCGTGGGCGACGCGCTTCAGTCGCTCGCGTTCCACCTGCTGTCCGACAGGCAGCTCGCCGACTCGCCCGCGGTACAGCTCGAGATGGTCAGGGCGCTGTCACTGGCTTGCGGCTCGCGCGGCATGGCCGGCGGTCAGGCGATCGACCTCGAATCGACCGGCAAGCCGCTCAGCCTGCCAGAGCTCGAATTCATGCACATCCACAAGACGGGCGCGCTGATCCGCGCGGCGGCGGTGCTCGGCGCGAACTGCGGCCAGGTCCTCGAGGCCCGGGAAGCTGAAAACCTCGACCGCTATGCAAAATGCGTGGGCCTGGCCTTCCAGGTGGTCGACGACGTACTTGATTGCGACGCAAACACCGCAACATTAGGGAAGACCGCCGGCAAGGACGCCATGCAAGGCAAGGCAACCTATGTGTCGGCCATGGGGCTTGCGCGCGCCAAGGAGTTCGCGGAGGGCTTGCGCCAGCAGGCGCATACTGCAATCGAACCGTTCGGCGAAAGGGCGGCGAGGCTCGGCGAGCTCGCTGATTTCATCGTGTTGAGGAAGTTCTGAAATGACGGCTTCGATCGGCCTCACTGGCGATTTACCCGATGCGCTCGGCAGCCCTGCCGCCGCGGGCGCCGGGACAACTGCAGGCAAAGACTACAATCCGGCCATGTACGAGCTGCTGAAAACCATCGACGATCCGGCGGACCTGCGCAAGCTCGAGCGCAAGCAGCTCGGCCAGCTCGCGGACGAGCTGCGCGCCTACGTGCTCGACTCCGTCTCCAAGACCGGCGGGCATTTGTCGTCGAACCTCGGCACGGTCGAGCTCACGCTGGCCCTGCACTATGTTTTTAACACGCCCGAGGACCGCATCGTCTGGGACGTGGGCCACCAGACCTATCCGCACAAGATCCTCACCGGGCGTCGCGAGCGCATGCCCACCTTGCGCCAGACCGACGGCTTGTCCGGGTTCCCGAAGCGCGTCGAATCGGTCTACGACACCTTCGGCACGGCGCATTCGTCGACTTCGATCTCGGCGGCCCTCGGAATGGCCGCGGCCGCGAAGCTCAAGGGCGAAAAGCGCCACTCGATCGCGGTGATCGGCGATGGCGCGATGTCGGCCGGCATGGCCTTCGAAGCCATGAACAACGCCGGCACAATGGATGTCGAGTTGCTCGTCGTGCTGAACGACAACGAGATGTCGATCTCACCGCCGGTCGGCGCGCTCACCAATTACCTCGCGCGCCTCATGTCCGGGCGCATGTACGACACCGCCAAGCGCTACAGCGAGCATGTGCTCAGGCGCATGCCCGCAATGTGGGAGCTCGCCAAGCGCGCGGAAGAGCACGTCAAGGGCATGGTGACGCCGAGCACGCTCTTCGAGGAGTTCGGCTTCAACTACATTGGCCCGATCGACGGCCACGACCTCGATGCGCTGCTGCCCACGCTGTCCAACATCAAGAAGCTCAAGGGCCCGCAGTTCCTCCACGTGATCACGAGGAAGGGGCAGGGCTACAAGCTCGCCGAGGACGATCCGGTGCTCTATCACGGACCCGGCAAGTTCAACCCGGCCGAGGGCATCCAGAAATCCTCGGGCGCCAAGGCCACCTACAGCCAGGTCTTCGGCGACTGGCTTTGCGAAGTCGCGGCACGCGACAACCGCATGGTCGCAATCACGCCCGCGATGCGCGAGGGCTCGGGAATGGTGAAATTCTCCGGGAAATTTCCCGAGCGCTACTACGACGTCGGCATCGCCGAGCAGCACGCGGTCACGTTTGCGGCCGGACTTGCCTGCGAGGGCTTGCGGCCGGTGGTCGCGATCTACTCGACTTTCCTGCAGCGCGGTTACGACCAGCTCATCCACGACGTGGCGATCCAGAACCTGCCAGTGCTCTTCGCGCTCGATCGGGGCGGCGTGGTCGGGGGGGACGGCGCGACGCATAACGGCGCGTTCGACTACGCGTTCCTGCGCTGTATCCCGAACATGACCGTGATGGCGCCCGCGGACGAGGACGAGTGCCGCCAGATGCTCACCACCGGCCTCGGCCTGCCGGGACCTTCGGCGGTGCGCTACCCGCGCGGCAGCGGCCCCGGCGCGGCGCTCGATCGCCCGCTCGTGGGGCTGCCTGTGGGCAAGGGCGAGATCCGGCGTCGCGGGACGAAGATTGCGATCCTCGCGTTCGGTTCGATGCTCGCGCCGGCGCTCGAGGCTGGCGAGACGCTCAACGCGACTGTGGCCAACATGCGCTTCGTGAAGCCGATCGACGCGGAGTTGATCGCCTCGCTTGCCGCGGATCACGACCTGCTCGTCTGCGTCGAGGAGCACGCGGTGCTCGGCGGTGCGGGCAGTGCGGTGTGCGAAGCGCTGTCTTCGCTCGGGATCGACCGCCGGATTTTGCTGCTCGGTTTGCCCGATCGTTTCATCGATCACGGCGACAGCGCAAAGCTGCTCGCCTCGGTCGGCCTCGATGGCGCCGGAATAGCGAAATCGATCCGGGCCGCAATACCCGAGTAATCTTGTCGGGGTTATAATCGCAGCATGAATACGCGCGATCCCCGCCTCGTTTCCGAGGCCATTCCAGACGTCCAGGGTTCCGCCGATACCCGGCGCCTCGCCATCGACAAGGTCGGCATCAAATCGATCCGCCACCCGGTCAAAATCCAGGAGCAGGGCGGCGGCGTGCAGCACACCATTGCCTTGTTCAACATGTACGTGCGCCTGCCCCAGCATTTCAAGGGCACCCACATGTCGCGCTTCGTGGCGATTCTGAACGCGCACGAGCGCGAGATCACCGTGAAGTCCTTCCAGGTCATGCTGAAGGAGATGGTCGAGAAACTCGAGGCCCAGGAGGGCCATATCGAGATGACTTTCCCGTACTTCATCGACAAGGCGGCGCCGGTCTCGGGGGTGCGCAGCCTCATGGATTACGAGGTCACCTTCACCTGCGAGATCCGCCAGGGGAAGACCGAGTTTTCGATGCGGGTGCTGGTTCCAGTGACCAGCCTGTGCCCGTGCTCGAAGGAGATCTCGGACTACGGTGCGCACAACCAGCGCTCGCATGTGACGGTGACTGCGACCACGAACGAGTTCGTGTGGATCGAGGAAGTCGTCGCTGTGGTCGAGAAGCAGGCTTCATGCGAGCTCTACGGGCTGCTCAAGCGGCCGGACGAGAAGTACGTCACCGAGCGCGCGTACGACAACCCCAAGTTCGTCGAGGACATGGTGAGGGACGTCGCCGCAGTGCTGAATGCGGACGAGCGGATCGACGCGTACGTCGTGGAGTCGGAGAATTTCGAGTCCATCCACAATCATTCGGCCTACGCGCTGATTGAGCGGGACAAGCGCACCGGCTGAGCGGCGCTTTACGCTGCGTTCCGCTGGTCGAAGCAAGGTAATGCCCCGCTAAAACCGCCGCATCAGCGTCATCTGCGCCCCTTCGCGCTTCATCTGCACGCGATCGAGGAAAGTCATGCCAAGCAGCGCGTGCGAAAGCCCCCCGCCGTCCATGACGATTGCGTCCACGTTGAGCAGTTCGATCTCGCCGACCCTGATGCTGTCGAGCTTGATGCGGTAGGACGGCGCAGGGCCGTTCGCGGTCTGCACGATGCCGCGCTTGCCCTTGGCGAAGTCGAGGCCAAGGCGGCGCGCTTCGCTGCCGGGGATCGCGACGATGTTCGCGCCGGTGTCCACCAGGAACCGGATCGGGCCGCCGTTGACGAGGCCTTCGGCGATGAACTGGCCGTGCTCGTTGGCCGACAGGGTGGCCTGCGTGTTGCGGTTGGCCGCCGCCTGCGCGCCCGGCAGGTGCTGGCCAAGCGCGATCGTGCGGCGGCGGCCTGCTTCCTCGACCACCGCACCGGTCTTGTCGACCGACACCACCGTTACCGGGCCGAACTTCTGCCCGATGCGCACGCTTTGCGGGCCGCTGCCGTCGACCACCAGCACCGCCCCGCGGCCGGGAAAAACGCCGACCACGCTGACCTCGGCCGCTGCCGCACTCGTGGCGTAAGCGAGCTGGAGCACGAGCGCGGCTACGGCCGCCCATTTAGAATTGGAGGATCGCAAACGAAGGGTTAGAGCGCGGAGCGGATCGAGCATGAAACCAGTCGCCATATTCAGGCACTCCAGCACCGAGGGGCCGGGTTATTTTGCCACATACCTCGAGCGCAAATCGGTCCCCTGGAAACTCGTCACGCTGGACACCGGCGAGCCCGTGCCCAGGAACGCGCGCGAGTTCTCCGGCCTCGCTTTCATGGGCGGTCCGATGAGCGTGAACGATCCGTTGCCGTGGATTCCCCAAGTGCTCGAGCTGATCCGCGAGGCCGTGCGCAAAGACGTCCCGGTCATTGGCCATTGCCTTGGCGGGCAGCTTATGTCGAAGGCCTTCGGCGGCACAGTGGGCGCCAACCCGGTCAAGGAAATCGGCTGGGGGGAGGTGCGCATCCCGGACAACTCGGTGGCGCGCGAATGGTTCGGCAGCCTCGAGCCGTTCCTGTCCTTCCACTGGCATGGCGAGACCTTCACGATCCCGCCGGGCGGCACGCGCATCGCAAGCTCGACCCACTGCGCCAACCAGGCCTTCGTGATCGGCAAGCATCTGGGCATGCAGTGCCACGTGGAAATGACGCCGGAGATGATCCGCACCTGGTACACCACCGGGGGGGACGAGATCGACGCCTCGGGCGGTCCGGGCGTGCAGCAGCCCGAGGACATGGAGGCCGCGATCGAAGAGCGCATAGGCAACCTCAACAAGGTCGCCACGCGCCTCTACGACAAGTGGATCGAGGGCCTGGCGAAGGGATAGACGAGCACCGGATGTACTGGTACCGATACACGATCTGGCAGGAGAGCCGCGCCAGTGTTGGAGTCCGGTCTACTAATCCCTGAAATTTATGAACTGCAGGGGCATGTCCTCGACCTTCGCGCGCACCAGCGCTATGGCGGCCTGGAGATCGTCGCGCTTGGAGCCCTGGACGCGCACCGCGTCGCCCTGGATGCTGGAAGTGACCTTGATCTTGGATTCCTTGATGAGCTTGCCGATGGCCTTTGCCTTCTCGGTCGGCACGCCGGTCTTCACGACGATCACGCGCTTCATCTTGTCGCCGCCGATCTTTTCCGAATCGTTCATCTCCAGATAGCGGACGTCGACGCTCCTCCTGGCGAGCTTGTTGCGCATCACGTCGAGCACCTGGTCGAGCTTGAACTCGTCGTCGGCGTAGACCGTGAGCTCGAGCTCCTTTTGCTCGACGCGGGCATCCGACCCCTTGAAATCGAAGCGCGTGGAGACCTCCTTGTTCGTCTGCTCGATCGCGTTCTTGATTTCCTGCTTGTTGGGCTCGGAGACGATGTCGAACGAGGGCATGGCGGACTCCGTGCTGCGGGGGCGAGGCGCGTATCTTAGCGCGTCACTTGAATTTCTCGTCGCGCCAGCGGATCGCCGCCTTGAGGCCCTGTTCGCGCGCGACCTTGCGGAACTCCGCGCCTTCGGGCGAGGGCGCCATCGAGGTGAGGCAGAACATCTCCTGGCCGTACTCGAGGTTGGCGACGAATCCGCGCATGTCGTAGCCCTTGTTGATCATCTCCTTGTTCTGCTTCATCGCGATTGCGGGGAGGCGCGCCATGCGCAGCGCGACCTTCTTCGCCTCGGCCATCAGGTCGGCGGCCGGGACGACCCGGTTCACCAGGCCCATGCGATACGCTTCCTGCGCGTCGACCCGCTCGCCCAGCAGCAGGAGTTCCTTCGTGTGCTTCATGCCGAGCACCCACGGCATGATCATGAAGGGGGGCGCCGAGCAGAACTCGATTTCCGGCTCGCCGAAGGTCGCCGTATCGGCCGAGACCGTGTAGTCGCAGGTCATCGAGAGGTCGCAGCCGCCACCTAGGCAGTAGCCGTTGATCGCCGCCACCACCGGCAGGCGCGATTTCCAGATCCTGAGCCAGGTCTCGTTGCCGTCCTTGGCGTGGTCGCGCCAGTCCTGCACCGTGGTGCGCGGCTTCTCGCGCGGCGTGATGTCGAAGCCCGCGCTGAAGGCCTTGCCGTTGCCGGTGATGATCACGGCTCGCACGGCTTCGTCCGGCTCGAGCTCTGCAAAAGCGCCGCGGATGTCGGCGAGCAGTTGGTCGGAGAGCGAGTTCATCTTGTCCGGGCGGTTTAGCGTGATCACGGCGACGATGCCGTCGCGCTCCAGGGTGATCGTGGAGTAGGAGGCCATGGGAGATCCTTTCAGTTAGAAGTGTTCTTCGGGATGACGAGCGCATCCAGCACGCGCACGCCGCGGCCGGCGGGCAGCACGGCCACCGGGTTGAGGTCGATCGCCTCGATGAGGTCGCCGTAGGCCACCGCGATCGAAGAGAGGGAAACGAGCAGGTCTGCAAAGGCGTTCGCGTCGGCGGCGGGCGCGCCGCGAAAACCCTCGAGGAGCCTCTGCGCGCGCGTGGAACGGATGAGTTCCATCGCGCGCGCATGGTCGATCGGCGCCAGCGCAAGCGAAGCATCCTTGACGAGCTCGACGAGCACTCCACCCGTGCCGGTGACGATCGCGGGACCGAATGGGGGGCACTGCGTGACGCCCGCGATCATTTCCACGCCGCCGACGATCATCTCCTGCACGACCACCCCTGCGATCGCCGCCTTGGGGGCTTTCGCCTTCACCGAAGCGAGGATCTCGCGATAGGCGCTGGCCACGGCATCGGCGTCGTTGAGGCCGATGCGCACCCCGCCGACCTCGGTCTTGTGCGCGATGTCGGCCGATTCGATCTTCAGGACCACCGGGTAGCCGATCGCGTTCGCGGCCGTGACCGCTTCGGCCTCGGTGCGAGCGAGTGTCTCGCGAGTGACCGGGATGCCGCTGGCGGCGAGGAACTGCTTTGCTTCGCGCTCGGTGAAGGGCAAGCCGGTTGCAAGGCGCTTTCGCCACGACTCGTCGGCCTTGGGCGCAGCGTGACCTTCAGGTCCGCGCGTCTCCAGCGACTGCGTGTACTCGAACAAGCGCCGGATCGCGATCAGGCTCGCGCGAGTACCCTGCATGACCGCGACATCGGTGTTCTCGAACGGCTCGATCACGTGGGGATGCAGGCCACCCGCGGTTGGATTGAAGAACGCCACCGGTTTATCGAGGCGCGCGGCAACATTGGCGACGGTCTGCGCGATGCGACGGTAATTGCCCGAACCGAGCTTCGACAGGCCGGGGGAGCAATCCTGTGCGACCGCGACCAAAGAGATCGCAGGGTCGCAGGCAAGCGCTTCCATGCAGGCTTCGTACACGCTGACGTCGTAGACCGCGTTGCCGGTGGTATCCAGCGGGTTGGACGCGGTGCCGAATCCGGGAAGCGCGGTCTTCAGCCTGGCCTTTGCCTCTTGTCCGGGGTCGGGCAGCTTCACGCCGGTGCGGTCCGCGACATCGCAGAGCATCGCCGTTTCGCCGCCGCTGACCGAAATGATGCCCAGGCCATCGCCTTTAGGCAGCCTGCGCACCGCGAGCATGAGCGCGATGCTCTCGGCCATCTCGTCGAGGTCCTCGACCGCGATCACGCCGTTGCGGCGGAAGAAGTCCGCGTAAGCCTCCGCCGAGCCCGCGAGCGATCCGGTATGGGCAGCCGACGCGGCCGCGCCCTTGATCGACCTGCCCACCTTGAGCGCGATGACCGGCTTTCCCGCGCGGTGCATCGCGGACATCGCCTCTTCGAAGCGGGCGGGATCGCGCATCTGCTCCATGAAGAGCGTGACGACCCGTGTGGACTCGTCGGTCGCGAGGAACTCGAGGTACTCGGCCATGTCCACGATCGCGGCATTGCCCGCGGACACCATGTACGACATGCCGAAGCGCCCGAGCGTCGAGATCGCGATGCAGCCGGAGCCCGAATGCGAAACCACCGCGAGCCCGCCCGGACGCAAAGTTTCGGGGACGGAGGAGCTGTAAAGCGAAGTCTTTTCCGTGACGTTGACGAGGCCCAGGCAGTTCGGCCCGCAGATCACGAGGCCCGTGCGTTCGCACAGGGCCTGCAGGTCGCGCTGCAGCGCCTTGCCGGCTTCGTCGGCTTCGGCGAAACCGCTTGCGAAAACCACGGCTGCGCGCACGCCCTGTCCGGCTGCGTCCTCGAGCGTCTGCAGCACCTTGTCGGAGGAGAGCGCGACCACCGCGCAGTCCGGCACCTGCGGCAGCGATGCAACATTTGCATAGGCCTTCAGCCCGGCGACTTCCGGCGCGCTCGGATGGACGGGGAAGATGCTGCCCGCGAACCCAAAGCGCTGAAGGTTGGCCACAGCATTGTTTCCGAGCGTGTTCGGGCGCGGCGATGCGCCGAGGACTGCGATCGAGCGCGGCCGCATTAGCGGCGCAAGCACGTGTGAAGTCATTGCTGGAGGCGGGGTCGGTGCGCGGGGTCGGTGCGCGGGGTTGCGAGATTCGGGGGCTGCGGGTGGAACGTGGCTTGCTTGACCGATAATAGGCGACGGGCCACCATCCAATCAACCGCAGTTCATTCTGCGAAAAACGAGAGGGAATTTTCAAATGAAGCCAGTCTTGAAACTCGTGGCCGCGCTTGCATTCGCGGCTGCAGCCGGATCCGCGGGTGCGCAGCAGTTCCCGACCAAGCCGATCGTCATCATCAGTCCGTTCGCGCCAGGGGGCACGTCCGATTTCGTCGGTCGCGTGGTCGCACAGAAGATGATGGACAACAACCCGGGCTGGAGCATCATCATCGAAACCAAGCCCGGGGCCAACGGCCAGATCGGATCGGACATCGTCGCCAAGGCGACGCCGGACGGCCATACCCTGGTGCTCGGCCCGAGTTCGACCCACGGGATCCAGCCGAGCCTGTTCAAGAAGCTTCCCTACGACGTGTTGCGCGATTTTGCGCCGATCACCATGCTCGGGGCGACTGCGAACATCATCGCGGTGAACCCGGCCGTGCCTGCCAATAACGTCAAGGAACTGATTGCCTACGCCAAGGCGAATCCGGGAAAGCTGAATTTCGGCTCCCCGGGCACCGGCACTTCGGTGCATATTTCAGGCGAGATGTTCAAGGATGCCGCGGGCATCGACATGCTCCACGTACCGTTCAAAGGCAGCGGCCCCTCAATGGCGGCAGTGCTGGGCGGCGAGGTCCAGATCCTGTTCGAGAACATTTCCGCCGCCGTGCCCAACGTGAAGGCCGGGCGCCTGCGCCCGATCGCAGTGACTTCGATCTCGCGCTCGAGCGCGCTGCCCGAGGTGCCGACGCTGAACGAGTCCGGTTTGCCCGGGTTCGAGGTACTGGCCTGGTTCGGCATGTTCGCCCCGGCGGCCACGCCGAGGGACGTCATGGCGCGGCTCAACACTGAGTTCGTCAAGGCGTTGCGGGACCCGAAGGTCAGCGAGCAAATGCTGTCGCGTGGCCTGGAGCCGCGCCCCATGGGCCTCGACGAGTTCAACGCCATCTGGCGCAAGGACGTCGAGAAATACGCGGCGATCGTGAAGAAGGCCAGGATCTCGGTCGACTGAGCCCGGCGGGAAACGCGCCGGCGCAGCCTGCGAGTTAGCGGTTCAGGCGCTGCAGCTGCTCGGTCCAGGTTTCCGAGATCGACTTGATCCATGCCACATCGCCGGGCGAATCGAAGCCGCTGAACGCGTACAGGTAGATGGCGCGCCCGCCGACGTTCAGGAGCGTGAGCGAGGAGATCTTGACCAGCGGCGGCTTGTCGGCGGCCCACCAAGGCTGCGGTTGCGGCACCAGGGTCCCGTACAGCAGGCTGATGACCTGCGAGTCGCGCCTGAGGTCGGCGAGCAGGTGGGGCCCTCCGGGCGCGCGTCCCGCGAGATACTTCCTGAGGTCGGTCTGCGGCGGGGGCGGGGTGCCCAGGTTGCGCCCTGCTTCCTCGATCAACGCCGCATATTGCGCGGTGGTCATGCGCTCGCGCTCTTTTGCGCGCGGGGTGACGGCCAGGAGGTAATTGCGCAGTTCAAGCGGGTCGCCGACCGAGAAGCGCCGCGCATCGGCGTCCGAAATTGCAAAGGCCAGCACGCGGCTGCTGGCCTCGGCGAGGTTCTCCGCGATTTCCGTAAGCCGCGGTGAACCGTACGCCCCGGTCTCCGAAAATCCCGGCGGCGTGTCGAGAACCATCCGATCGGAGCCCAGCAGGACGCCGAAAGGCGCCGCGACAGCGGTCGCGCACATGAAGCATGCGGCTCCCGCAATCAATGTCGCGGCGAGCATGCGGCGCATGGCTAGCCCTTGCCCCGCTTCTTGCCCGAGGCCAGGTTGGCTGCAATTCGCAAGCGCAACGCATTGAGCTTGATGAAGCCGCCCGCGTCGGCCTGGTCGTAGGCGCCGCCGTCATCGTCGAAGGTCGAGATCCTCATGTCGAAGAGCGAATCGCTTTTCGATTCGCGGCCGACCACCATCATCGTGCCCTTGTAGAGCTTGATGCGAACGTTGCCGTTGACGGTTTTCTGCGACTCGTCGATCAGCACCTGCAGGAGCTTGCGCTCGGGGCTGAACCAGTAGCCGTTGTAGATGAGGCGCCCGTAGCGCGGCATGAGGTCGTCCTTGAGGGCCAGCACCTCGCGGTCCATGGTGATCGATTCGATCGCGCGATGCGCTTTCCACAGGATGGTGCCGCCCGGCGTTTCGTAGCAGCCGCGCGACTTCATCCCGACATACCGGTTCTCGACCAGGTCCAGGCGCCCGATGCCGTGCTTGCCGCCAAGGCGGTTCAGCCCGGTGAGGACCGTCGCCGGGGACATTTTCCTGCCGTTGATCGCAACCACGTCGCCGCGCTCGAAGCTGAGCTCGATGACTTCCGGCTTGTTCGGCGCCTTCTCGGGCGAGACCGTGAGACGCCACATCGATTCTTCAGGCGCGTAGTTCGGGTCTTCGAGGATGCCGCCTTCATACGAAATGTGCAGCAGGTTGGCGTCCATGGAGTAGGGCGCGCCGCCGCCGCGTCTATTCGACGCGCGCTTCTTGAAATCCACGGGAATGCCATGCTTGTCCGCGTAGGCAAGCAGTTTCTCGCGCGAGAGCAGATCCCATTCGCGCCACGGCGCGATGATTTTCACGTTCGGCATCAATGCGTAGGCGCCGAGCTCGAAGCGCACCTGGTCGTTGCCCTTGCCGGTGGCGCCGTGCGAGATCGTATCCGCGCCGGTCTTCTTCGCGATCGCCACCAGCTGCTTGGCGATCAGCGGCCGGGCAATCGAAGTACCCAGCAGGTATTCGCCCTCGTAGAGCGTGTTGGCGCGGAACATCGGGAAGACGAAGTCGCGCACGAATTCCTCGCGCAGGTCCTCGATGAAGATGTTCTCCTTGCGGATACCCATCTTGAGCGCCTTGGCGCGCGCCGGCGCGACCTCTTCGCCCTGGCCGATGTCGGCGGTGAAGGTCACGACCTCGCAAGCGTAGACATCCTGCAGCCATTTGAGGATGACCGAGGTGTCGAGGCCGCCCGAATAGGCGAGGACGACCTTGGAGGGTTTGCCCGCCGGGGGGTTCTTCTGCTTGGCCATTACGGTTTCACTTTTCCACGTAACAAGAATTCCATGAGCGCTTTCTGCGTGTGCAGGCGGTTCTCGGCCTCGTCCCAGACGACGCTCGAAGGGCCGTCTATGACCTCGGCGGCCACTTCCTCGCCGCGGTGCGCGGGCAGGCAGTGCATGAATACCGCGTCCTTCGCCGCTACGCGCATCATGTCCGCGTCGACCTGCCAGTCCTCGAAGTCCTTCATGCGCGCCTCGTTCTCGGCCTCGAATCCCATGCTGGTCCACACGTCGGTGGTGACAAGGTGCGCGCCGCGCGCGGCTTCCATGGGGTCGCTGAATTCCTTGTAGTGGCCCGTGCCGTGCAGGTTAGCGCGTTCGGGCTCGATCTCGTAGCCCGGCGGGGTCGACACGTGCATCTCGAAGTCGAGCACCTCCGCGGCCTGCAGCCAGGTGTTGCAGACGTTGTTTGAGTCGCCGATCCACGCCACGGTCTTGCCGCGGATGTCGCCGCGCTGCTCGATGTAGGTGTAGATGTCGGCCAGGATCTGGCAGGGGTGGTATTCGTTCGTCAGCCCGTTGATCACCGGGACGCGCGAATTGCGCGCGAAGCGCTCGATGATTTCCTGTTCGAAAGTCCGGATCATGACGAGGTCGCACATGCGCGAGATCACCTGCGCGGCATCCTCCACGGGCTCGCCGCGGCCCAATTGGGAATCGCGCGTGTTGAGGAAGATCGCGGCGCCGCCAAGCTGGTGCATGCCGGCCTCGAAGGACAGGCGCGTGCGCGTCGACTGCTTCTCGAAGATCATCACCAGCGTGCGGTCCTCGAGCGGCCAGAAGCGCTCGTAGCGCTTGAACTTGTCCTTGATCCAGCGCGTGCGCTCGAAGAGGTGGTGCATCTCCTCGCGCGACAGGTCGCGGACCTGCAGGAAGTGCCGGATCGCTGCACCGTTCGCCAGGGCCGCGGGCATGTTCAGCCAGCCTTCGCCACGGGCGCGGCAGCCGCCGGCCGGGCGAGAAACTCCTTGACCACCGGCACGAGCAGCGCCACGAGATGCGTGCCTTCGGCTTCGCTCATGACCAGAGGCGGGACCAGACGGATCACGGACTCGGCGGTCACGTTGAGGACGAGCCCGCGCTCGAGCGACAGGGTGACGATGTCCCCGCACGGGCGGTCGAGCTCGACGCCGATCATGAGGCCCAGGCCGCGCACTTCCACGAACCCCGCGGTGCCGGACAAACCTTCGGTGAGGCCGTCGCGGATCACGCGGCCGACCGTGGCCGCGTTCTCGAGCAGCTTTTCTTCCTTCATCGTATCGATGGTCGCGACCACCGCGGAGCAAGCGAGCGGATTGCCGCCGAAGGTCGAGCCGTGCTTGCCGGGGGAGAACACGCCTTTGGCGCGGTTGCCGGTCACGCATGCGCCTACCGCGACGCCGCCGCCAAGACCCTTGGCCAGTGACACCACGTCGGGCGAAATGCCGGCCTGCTGGTAGACGAACCATTGCCCGGTACGGCCCAGGCCGCACTGCACTTCATCGGTCATGAAGAGCCACTCGTTCTTGTCGCAGATTTCCTTGAGGCCCCTGAGGTACTCCATGCGCGGGACGTTGATGCCGCCCTCGCCCTGGATCGGCTCGATGAGCACCGCGACCACGTTGCGGTTGTGCTCGGCGATCGAGCGCACGGCCTCGAGGTCGTCCAGGGGCACGCGCACGAAGCCCGAGACCAGCGGTTCGAAGCCGGCCTGCACCTTGCGGCTGCCGGTGGCCGAGAGCGTGGCCAGCGTGCGTCCGTGGAAAGCGCGCTCGAAGACGATGATCTCCGGACGCTCCACGCCGCGCTTGTGGCCGTAGAGGCGGGCGATCTTGATCGCGGCCTCGTTTGCCTCGCAGCCGGAATTGCAGAAGAAGACCTCCTCCAGGCCGGTGATGTCCGCGATGCGCTCGGCGGCCGCGTCCTGCTGCGGGATCTCGAACAGGTTGGAGGTGTGCGTCACGCCGCTGGCGACGCAATCGTTGATCGCCTTGGCAAGCCTGGGGTGCGCGTAGCCGAGTGTGTTCACCGCGATGCCGGCGAGGGCATCGAGATACTTGCGGCCGGCCTGATCCCAAAGCCAGACGCCCTGGCCGCGGACAAACGCCACGGGAAGGCGCGCGTAAGTGTTCATCACATGGGACATCGGCTCCCTCCTTGCTCGCAAAATGCAAAAACGGCGGGGGTGGCCGCCGTTTAGTTGATGTTATCACAGTATAATTTCCGCTACTCTCCAAGGGCTTCCGCCGGTTAACGCCATGCCCGACCTACCCGTCGAGTTCGTCATCCAGGGCACGACCGAGGAAGGCCAGACTTTCCGGCCGAGCGACTGGGCCGAGCGGCTCTGCGGCGTGATGGCGGCCTTCGGCAGCGACCAACACCTTGCCTATTCCCCCTACGTTCATCCGATCAATTCCAACGGCATCCGCTGCGTGGTCGTCGACACGCGCCTCGAAGGCATCGAGCCCATGGCCTACCGCTTCCTGTTGAACTTCGCCAAGGACAATGACCTGAAGGTGCGCCCCGGCCGTCCGCCGGAACGCACCAAGCTGGCCGAGCTGGAACGGGCCGGCAGCGGCAATGCCTGAAGGATTTTGCGAAGGATCGAACTGGGAGGCAAGCGCCCCCCGTGCGCGCATGCAGCCGGACCCGCGAGCCCGGGGCGCGGGACTACTTTTCGAGGGACTTGACGGACTGCGCCAGGCGCGATTTGTGGCGCGCGGCGGCATTCTTGTGGATCACGCCCTTGGCGGCCGTACGGTCGATCTTGCTCATCGAAGCCGTGAGCGCTGCAGCGGCGGCGCCCTTGTCGCCGGTAGCGACGGCTTTCTTGACGTTCTTGATCGCAGTGCGCATCGTCGAGCTCATGCTCGCGTTGCGCTTGCGTCGGATTTCGGAAGTGCGCGCGCTCTTGCGCGACGAGGCGGTGTTGGCCATGGGGTCGGACCCGTTTCGGAAAAGGCGCGCATTCTAGCGGTTAACCCCCGGACGGGCAAGGCATTTCCGCCCGCCGCACGATCCCCCCGGCGCCCTGCCGGGCAGCCATGAACCTGCTCCGCGCGCTGGCCACCGTGAGCAGCATGACGATGCTTTCGCGCATTCTCGGCTATGTGCGCGATGCGATCATCGCGCGCGCCTTCGGCGCCGGCGCTGCGACCGACGCTTTCTTCGTGGCCTTCCGCCTGCCGAACCTGCTCAGGCGGATGTTCGCCGAGGGCGCCTTCTCGCAGGCTTTCGTCCCGATCCTTTCGGAGTACAAGAACAGGCAGACGGCCGAGGAGACCCGCGAGCTCGTGGATTGCGTTGCAAGCGTGCTTGGCCTCGCGCTGATCGCGGTCACCGCGCTCGGCGTCGCGCTGGCGCCGATCATCGTCTACCTCTCCGCGCCCGGCTTCGCCTCCGATCCGGCGAAGTTCGAACTCACGGTGTCGCTGCTCAGGGTCACGTTTCCCTACCTGTTTTTCATCTCCCTTGTCGCGCTGGCTGCCGGGGTGCTGAATACGCATGACCGGTTCGCGCTGCCGGCCTTCACGCCGGTGCTCCTGAACGTGTCGTTCATCGTCGGGGCCGCGTTCCTCGCACCGTATTTCGATCCACCGGTGATGGTGCTCGCCTGGGCGGTTTTTGTGGGCGGGCTGCTCCAGCTCCTGTTGCAGATTCCCTTCCTGATGAAGATCGGGCTGTTGCCGCGCTGGAAACCCAACCTGCGGCATCCGGGCGTCAAGCGGGTGCTCAAGCTCATGCTGCCCGCGCTCTTCGGTGTGTCGATCAGCCAGATTTCGCTCGTGATCAACACGATCTTCGCCTCGTTCCTCATCACGGGGAGCGTGTCATGGCTGTACTACGCCGATCGCCTCATGGAATTCCCTGCTGGGATGCTGGGAGTGGCGCTTGGCACCATCCTCTTGCCAAGCCTTTCGAGATATCACTCCGACGCGAACCCCACCGGGTATTCGAAACTGCTCGACTGGGGATTGCGGCTCACGCTCCTGCTGGCCTTGCCCGCCGCGGCGGCGCTCGCGGTGATGGCGATTCCTCTGATCGCCACCCTGTTTCACTACGGCCGCTTCGACACCAACGATGCGATGATGACCCGCCAGGCACTGGTCGCCTACAGCGTCGGGCTGATCGGCATGATCCTTGTAAAAATCCTCGCACCGGGCTTCTATGCGCGGCAAAATGTAACCACGCCGGTGAAGATCGGCGTGTTTACGCTGGTTGCCACGCAACTCATGAACCTGGCTTTCGTCTGGCCCCTCAAGCATGCCGGCCTCGCGCTCGCGATCGGTCTAGGCGCCTGCCTGAACGCGGGGCTCCTGTACTACAAGCTCAAACAGCATCGCATCTACTCGCCCGAACCCGGCTGGGGCGTCTTCACCCTCAAGGTCGCAGGCTCGGTCGTCGTGATGGCCGGCGTGCTCTGGTTTTCGATGGGATCGGCGCAATGGTGGTTCGGCGCGGACTGGAAGCTGCGGCTTGGGGCATTGACAGGGCTCGTGCTGCTCGGCTCGACGGTGTATTTCGCGTGCCTCGCCGCGCTTGGATTCCGCGTGCGGGATTTCTCGCGCCGCGGCGTGGAGTAGCGGTTGGCCGATATTCAACGCTTCGCGTCGCTCATCGCCGACGAAAAGGAACGCTACAGCCTGGTCGAAGCGTGCCTGCTGATCGCAGAGGACGCATACCCGCGCCTGGACGTGAACCATTACCTCGCCGAGATCGAGAGGATGGCCGCGCGCCTGCGGGGCCGGCTGCCGGTGGGCGATCCTGAAGAGAAGGTCATCGCCCTGAACCAGTTTCTGTTCGATGAACTCGGATTCTCGGGCAACGCGGACGACTACTACGATCCAAGGAACAGCTACCTGAACGAAGTGCTCGAGCGCAGGGTCGGCATCCCGATCTCCCTGTCCATCTTGTACATGGAAGTCGGACGCAAGGTCGGGCTGCCTCTCGAAGGCGTTTCGTTCCCCGGGCATTTCCTGGTCCGGCTGGCCTTGCGCAGCAGCACGCTGGTGCTCGACCCGTTTTCGGGCGGGGAGCCGCTCTCCGAGCGGGATTTGCGCAAGCTCCTCAAGCGCGTCATTGCAGGCAGCGGACGCGCGGGCCTGCGTTCGGCCGAAGACGTGGCGGCCGAACTGCCGCTGGACCAGTTCCTGGAGCCGGCCGGCCATCGCCAGGTCCTCGCCAGGGTGCTGCGCAACCTGAAGAACATCTACCGCGAGAAAGACGAGCCCCAGCGCCAGCTCGAGGTCATCAACCGCATGCTGGTCGTGGCGCCGGATGCGTTCGACGAATTGCGCGACCGCGGACTGGTGTACCAGAAGCTCGAGGCATTTCGCGCGGCGCTCAAGGACCTCAACGACTACCTGGAGCACGAGCCCGACGCGATCGACGCGGATGAGATCCGCGCCAAGGTCGTCGAGCTCACCTCGCTTTGCGCGAGGCTCAACTGACGCGAGCGGCCAGTCAGGCCGCGGTAGGCTGCCCGATCCCTGCTTCGGCGCGCATCTGCAGCGCGCGCTTTTGCACCGCCGAATGCAGCGCCGGCTTGTAGCCGAGTGCGAAGAACACTTCCGCGCAAAGGAAGATCGGCGCAACGAAAATCTGGAAAAGGTTGTCCACAAGCGCGGGTTTCCTTCCCTCGTAAACGTGGCCGATCAGCTGGATGACCCAGCCGCCGGCAAACAGGACGAAAAACCACGCAACTCCTTCCTTCATGGGAAGCGCTGCGACCCTCTCTGCGGCATAGAGCAGGGCCGCGAACACCACGGCCATGGCGATGCCCAGCGGGATGTCGAGGAAGAAATAGTAGGCAAGCAGGATCGCGGTGATCACCATCGCCGCGCTGATCGAGGTGTCGCCCACATCCATGCGGACCCATGCGAGCGCCACCATCACCCCGAGCACGATCGCAGGCACGCCGATGAAGTGGGAAAACTTGTTGCGCGCGTCCTGGTGATACGCCGCGTAGAACGCCATCTGGTCTTCGAGCGTCTGCATGAGTTTCCTCCTTGGAGCAGGGGCGGTTGAGAGGTGAAATCCGCTATAATTCATAATTTTAGCGCGCACCGGAATGCTCGTCACGCATGGACGCCACGGGGGTGAAAGCCGATCTCTGAACGCGCACGCCAAAATGCCGTCCGGCCGGCTTGCGCTCACCGTGGGCAACTTCGACGGCGTGCATCGCGGACACCGGGCGATGCTCGATCGGCTCAAAGGCAAGGCGGCGGAACTCGGCCTGAACTCCTGCGTGCTGACTTTCGAGCCGCATCCGAGAGAATTCTTTGCCCCTGGATCGGCCCCTGCGCGCCTGACCCGGCTGGCGGCAAAGCTCGCCGTCCTGCGGGATGCAGGCGTGGACAGGGTGCATGTGGCCCGGTTCGACGCGAAGTTTGCGGGCCAGGCGCCAGAGGAATTCGTGCAGCGAGTGCTGGTCGACAAGCTTCGTTGCGCGTGGTTGCTGGTAGGGCGAGATTTTCGTTACGGGTCGCGCCGCGGCGGCGATTTCGCACAACTCGAAGCATCGGCCCTGAAGCATGGCTTCGAGCTCGAGGCGATGCCGGAAGTGAGGCACGAAGCAAAGCGCATCTCCAGTTCAGCCGTGCGCGAAGCGCTCCGGCAAGGCGATCTCGAAGAAGCCGCCACCCTCCTGGGCCGGACGTATTCGATTGCCGGCCGGGTTGTGCATGGCGACAAGCTCGGCCGCGAGCTGGGCTACGCGACTGCGAATATCCGGTTGCCGCACAAGCCGCCGCTGACCGGGATCTTCGTGGTCGAGACGCTGGGGGTGCCGGGCGCTCCGAACACGCCGTGGCCTTCGGTGGCGAGCATCGGCGTGCGCCCGACTGTGAAGGAAGACGCGGTGCCCTTGCTCGAAGTGCACCTGTTCGGGTTCGACGGGGACCTGTATGGACGGCGGCTGGAAGTGAAGCTCCTGCACAAGCTGCGCGACGAGGAGAAGTTTCCCGACATCGAAACCTTGAAGAACGCGATGGACCGCGATGCCGCGAACGCGCGAAAATTTTTTGCTGCGAAGACCAATGGCTGATTACAAGAAAACGCTGAACCTGCCCGACACGCCGTTCCCGATGAAAGGCGACCTCGCCAAGCGCGAGCCCGTTTGGGTGAGGCAATGGCTGGACTCGGGGCTCTACAAGCGCCTGCGCGAGGTTTCGCGCGGCCGGCCCCGCTTCGTGCTCCACGACGGCCCGCCGTATGCAAACGGCGACATCCACATCGGGCATGCGGTCAACAAGATCCTCAAGGACACGATCGTCAAGTCGAAGCTGCTGGCCGGGTTCGACGCGCCCTATGTGCCCGGGTGGGATTGCCACGGCATGCCGATCGAGGCGCAGATCGAGAAGGTCCACGGACGCAACCTGTCGACCGAGGAGACGCTGCGCCTTTGCCGCGCCTATGCGACCGAGCAGATCGCGCGGCAGAAAAAGGATTTCCAGCGCCTCGGCGTGCTTGGGGACTGGGACAACCCGTACCTGACGATGGCGCCCGGCAACGAGGCCGACGAGATCAGGACACTCGGCGTGCTGCTCGAGAAAGGCTACATCTTCCGCGGCCTCAAGCCCGTGAACTGGTGCTTCGATTGCGGTTCGGCGCTCGCGGAAGCCGAAGTCGAGTACGAGGACCGCAAGGACATCGCAGTGGACGTGGGCTTCGCATTTGCGGAGCCGCAGAAGGTCGCTGCCGCGTTCGGGTTGCCGTCGCTGCCGGACAAGCCCGGGTTCGCGGTGATCTGGACCACGACGCCGTGGACGCTGCCGGCCAACCAGGCGCTCAACGTCCATCCGGAAATCGAGTATCACCTCGTCGACACCGACAAGGGAATGCTGATCCTGGCGGGCGACCTGCGGGAGGCCTGCCTCGCGCGCTACAAGCTCGCCGGCAAGACGCTTGCATCGTGCAAGGGCGCGGCGCTGGACCACATCAATTTCCGTCATCCTTTCTACGATCGCGTTTCGCCCGTGTATCTCGGCGACTACGTCACGCTGGATACCGGCACGGGCATCGTCCATTCGTCGCCCGCCTACGGCGTGGAGGACTTCGAGTCATGCCGGCGCAACGGCCTGAAGGACGACGAGATCCTCACCCCCGTCATGGGCGACGGGAAATACGCGTCGACGCTGCCGCTCTTCGGCGGGCTGATGATCTGGAAGGCCAACCCGCAGATCGTGGAAGAAATGCGCGAACGCGGCACGCTGCTCGCCGCGGAAACCTACGTCCACAGCTACATGCATTGCTGGCGGCACAAGACGCCGGTCATCCTCAGGGCGACCATCCAGTGGTTCGCGGGCATGGATTCGGTGCCCGGATGGAACGGCGCGAAGCCGGCCGAGCCGCTGCGCGCCACGGCGCTGAAGGGCGTGGAGAACACGCAGTTCTTCCCCTCGTGGGGACAGGCTCGCCTGCGCGGCATGATCGCCAACCGTCCCGACTGGACCCTATCGAGGCAGCGCCAGTGGGGCGTGCCGATGCCGTTCTTCATCCACCGGGAAACCGGGCAGCTTCACCCGCGCACGCTCGAGCTGCTCGAGCAGGTGGCCAAGCGCGTGGAGCGTGACGGCATCGAGGCGTGGCAGGGGTTCAGCGCGGAAGAGTTTCTCGGCGCGGATGCGGCGGCGTATGAGAAGAGCCGCGACACTCTCGACGTCTGGTTCGACTCCGGGTCCACGCATTTCACCGTGCTCAAGCGTTCGCATGCCGCGGAAAGCATTTTCCCCGCCGACCTTTACCTCGAAGGCTCCGACCAGCATCGCGGCTGGTTTCATTCTTCGTTGCTGGTGTCCTGCATGATGAACGGCATCCCGCCGTACAAGGCACTGTTGACGCACGGCTTCGCCGTCGATGGTGAAGGCAAGAAGATGTCGAAGTCCAGGGGCAACACCGTCGTCCCGCAGGAAGTGTCGGGGACGCTGGGCGCGGAGATCCTTCGGTTGTGGGTGGCCAGCACGGACTATTCGGGCGAGCTTTCGATCTCGCCGGAGATCCTGAAGCGCGTCGTCGAAAGTTACCGCCGCATCCGCAACACGCTGCGGTTCCTGCTGGCCAACACGTCCGACTTCGACTTCGGGCGCGATGCCATTGCCCCCGGCGAGATGGTCGAGATCGACCGCTATGCGCTTGCGCTTACAGCGAAGCTGCAGGAGGAAATGGCCGCGGACTATGCCCGCTACCAGTTCCATCTCGTGGCGCAGCGCCTGCAGACTTTCTGCTCCGAGGACCTCGGCGCCTTCTATCTCGACATCCTGAAAGACCGGCTCTATACGGCCGCGCCTGCCTCGCATGCCCGGCGCTCCGCGCAGACCGCGCTGTGGCATATCACGTCGAGTCTCGTGAGGCTGATGGCGCCGATCCTGTCGTTTACGGCCGAGGAGCTCTGGTCGGTCTTCAATGGACGCATGAAAGACAGCGAGGAAGACAGCATCTTCTTCCACACGCTGCATGCGCTGCCGCTGGTCGATGATGCGCCGCAGCTGCTCGCCCGCTGGGAGAAAGTGCGCGCGATTCGCGCCGACGTGCGCCGGCAGCTCGAAGAACTGCGCACTGCGGGGAAAATCGGGTCATCCCTCGCGGCCGAGGTGGACTTCCATGCAGCGCCGGCGACTGCGGCGTTGCTGGATAGCTTCGGGGATGACCTTCGGTTCGTGCTGCTGACTTCCGCCGCTCGCGTGCATGCGTCGGGCGCGGAGCGCGTCGAGGTCTCGCCGAGCGACCATCCCAAGTGCGAGCGGTGCTGGCATTTCCGCGCGGATGTCGGGGCCGTGGCCGAGCATCCGACCATCTGCGAGCGCTGCGCGGGCAACCTGACCGGGTCGGACGAGAAACGGGTGCACGCCTGATGGACACGGCCGCGAAGTTTCGCCGTGCCGCGCCCTGGCTGGCCCTGGCCGCGATTCTCGTCGCGATCGACCAGGCGACGAAGCTCCTGATCCTTGATCGTTTTGCCGACGGCGAATCGGTCAGGATCACTTCGTTCTTCAACCTCGTGCTCGTCTACAACAAGGGCGCGGCTTTCAGCTTCCTCGCGGGAGCATCGGGCTGGCAGACGCCGCTGCTGGTGGTCATCGCGCTTGTCGCCATCGTCGTCGTGGGCTGGATGCTGTGGCGCAACCCATCGCGCCGCCTGCTGGACCTCGGGCTTGCGATGATCCTTGGCGGGGCGATCGGCAACCTCATCGACCGGGTCGCCTATGGCAAGGTGGTCGATTTCCTCCATTTCCACCTGTACGGCTGGAACTACCCGGCCTTCAACGTAGCCGATTCCGCGATCACGGTGGGTGCGGTGCTCCTCATCATCGAAAGCTTCATGCCGCAGGATCGGACCCAGGCGGCCGGGAGGGTGGGACGCGGGGTGGACAGATGAACGTCGGGCTCTCCAGCCACCTGACCCTCCACTACCGGATCGCGCTGGGCGAACCGCCGCATGCCGAGGTACTGTCGACCTTCGGCGGCAATCCGGCCACGCTGGTGCTTGGCAGCGGTGAGCTCGCGCCGGCGATTGAGGCCTGCCTGGTGGGCATCGAGAGCGGTTGCCTGCATACGTTCCACCTGCCGGCCGAGAAAGCCTTCGGCCGCTATCGCGAAGACTTGCTCAAACGCGTACCGGGAGACGCATTCCCCGAAAGCGTGGTGCCTGAGCCCGGGCAGGTGATCGAGTTCTCCGGCCCGGACGGCGCGCGGCTTGCGGGCCTGGTGCGCGAGCTCGGCGAGGGCGAGGCGCTGGTGGACTTCAACCATCCGCTGGCCGGCCGCCCGATCCGCTTCGAGGTCGAGATCCTTGCCGTCTTGTAATCGGCCCGAACGTGGCAACATAGCCTGAATGGAAACGAAACTCCCGGTGCAAGAGGAAGTTGAAGTGCTGCTCGCGAACCCGCGCGGTTTCTGCGCGGGCGTCGAGCGCGCCATCGAGATCGTCGAAAGGGCGCTCGAGCAGCACGGCCGGCCGATCTATGTCCGTCACGAGATCGTCCACAACAAGTTCGTGGTGGCCGACCTGCGCGCCAAGGGCGCTGTGTTCGTCGAGGAGCTGGCCGAGGTCCCTTCGGGCAGCACGGTGATCTTCAGCGCGCACGGGGTTTCGCAGGCGGTGCGGCGCGAAGCGCAATCGCGCGGGCTCAATGTGTTCGATGCCACCTGCCCGCTGGTGACCAAGGTGCACGTGCAGGTCGCAAAACTGCTGCGGCAGGGCATGGAAATCATCATGATCGGCCACCGCGGTCACCCCGAGGCCGAGGGCACGATGGGCCAGGCCGGCGGCGGCATGCACCTGGTGGAAACGCTCTCCGACGTGGAAAAGCTCGAGGTTCGCGATCCCGCAAAGCTCGCCTACGTCACCCAGACCACGCTTTCGGTCGACGATGCGCAAGTCATCGTCGCGGCGCTGCGCGTCCGGTTCCCCTCGATCCAGGGACCGAAGAAGGACGACATCTGCTACGCGACGCAGAACCGCCAGGACGCGGTCAAGTTCATGGCCCCGCAGTGCGACCTCGTCATCGTCGTGGGATCGCCCAACAGCTCCAATTCCAACCGCCTGCGCGAAGTCGCGCAAAGCCGGGGGACGGAGGCCTACATGGTCGACAACGCGGGTGAATTGCGCGCCGAGTGGGTCGCGGGCAAGAAGCGTATCGGGGTCACGGCCGGCGCGTCCGCGCCCGAGGTCCTGGTCGACGCGGTCATCGAACGGCTGAAGGTGCTGGGCGCCACTCGCGTGACGTCGCTTCCGGGCATCGAGGAAGACGTGGTCTTTTCGTTGCCGCGCGCGCTCGCCGGCTAACGCGGCCATGCGGCAATCTGCTGCGCGCACTGGGCGCGCATGGATTCGAGCGTTGCATCGGCCACGCTGGGGTCGAAGCCGGCTTCGCCGTTGGCCTTGATGAACGCGAACTCGAGCAGCATCCAGACGCGCGCCGGCTGTCCACGCGCGGTCGGTGGCGCGAATGCCCAGAGGCCCACGGATCGCCTCGCCGCATCTTCGAACGGCGAGGCCCCGCAGAGGATTTCATGGTCCTCGATCACCCCGTTCGTGCCGAGCAATGCGCGCACAAGCACCAGGCCGTCGCTCCCGCCCTCCGAGGGATAGCGGGTCTTGCTCATGCTGGTTGCCTGTGGGGGGCGGTCCACATCGTCCGACCACGCGTAGGAAAGCTCGGTGCCCGCGGCCGAGAATTTTTCGGCCAGCCCGTAGGTTGACGGGGACGCAACCACGACTTCGCGCACCCGCAAGTCGATTGGCACGTCCGCTTCCACTTCCGCAGCAGGCGGGAGCAATGCCGCTGGCGGCGGCTGGGGAGTCTGTTCCGCAGGCGGCCTGATCGCGGGTTTGCGCGGCAAGGGCTGGGGCCGCGGGCTCTGACTCTCCGGCAATGGGCGTGCAGGCTCCGAGGAACTGACCGCCGACGGAACCAATCGGGTCTGGATTGCGACAACCGGCTTGGAACGGTGTGGCTGTGGCCGCTCAATGTTCAACAGGATCGCAAGGTGCAGCCCGAGGGATACGCAAATCCCCAAGGCGAGGGCGTGGGAGGGCCGGCGAATCCGGACTTTCATCGCAAGCCAATGCAGCAAATGCAGAGGCAGCGGAAACCGACGCTTGCCTGCGGATCAGCTATCCGCTTACCAGCACTTGCTGACCGTGCTCTCGGTGGCGAGCTCCATGCCTTTCTGGCCGGCCTGGGTGTAGGTAAGCGTGCCGCATTCGGTATCCACGAATCTCGGGACCGCCTTGACGGTAAAGCTGGTGGTGATTCCCGCGCCGCCCGCGGCGATCTGCAGGTCGTACTTGCTCCCGCCGGTGTCATCCCCGGAAAACGTGGGCATCCCGAGCGTGGTGAAGTTGGTGACATACGTGTTGTTGACGGTGAAATACCTTTCCAGCGCCTGGGCGGTTTTGAGCACGGCCGACTTGCCTTCGGCCCGGTTGCCTTTCTTGACCTGGCCCTGATAGGCGGG
>ENA-ORBV01000508-ORBV01000508.1-microbial-mat-metagenome-genome-assembly--contig:-NODE-508-length-89552-cov-13.525700_pt1 | contig 89552 bp, 83 predicted proteins | sample MGYA00237777_ERZ505514 | MGnify/ENA primary metagenome ERZ505514 (study PRJEB26160, sample SAMN06269048) | microbial mat metagenome | isolation source: Oligotrophic lake microbial mat | place...
CCGTCAGCTCGCCGGCGGCGAGCATGAACCACGGCACCGGCTCGGCGTACTGGGCGTGGATGTCCTGCGCGAACATCCCCGCCTGCAGCGCGATGCTGCTGTAGCCGGCGGCGCATTCCAGCGCGCTGTCGATGGGGGCGAGGTGGTTGGCGTCGTAGGCGTTTTCGACCAGGCCTTCAAAGCCCAGTAACTCGGCTAAGCGATGCCGGTCCAGCGGAAAACTCGAGGTCGCCAGTGCTGCCGCGCCCAGCGGACATTTGTTCACCCGCGCATAGGTTTCCTGCAGCCGTTCGCTGGCGCGGGCCAGGGCCGATTCAAACGCCAGCAGGACATGCGCAAAGGTGGTGGGCTGCGCCTGCACGCCGTGGGTGTAGGCGGGGATGATGGTCTCGATGTGTTCTTCGGCGCGCTTCAAGAATGATTGCCGCAGCGCGATCAGCGCTTTGATCACCTGCAGCAGACCGTCGCGCAGGTTCATCCGCGCGATGGTGGAGGCGAGATCCTGCCGGCTGCGGCCGGTGTGCAAACGGGACGCCTCCTGCCCGGCGACCTGGATCAGCCGCGGTTCGTAATCGAGATAATCCGCGGAGCTGCGCGGCGTGAATCCTTCTTTGCCCGTGCGTTCATTCTCGATGACTTCGGCGATGCCTTTGGCAATGCGGCGCGCCACATCCTTGGGCACGATGCCGGTCTCGGCGAGCATGACGATCGACGCCTTGTTGATTTCATCCAGCCATTCCACCGAACGGCCGCCGCCGCGGAAGGTGGCGTTGATGTCGAGTGTGGAGTTGCTCATCGGGACACTTTATAAAAATATCAATAAAAACAAATACTTATGTAATTATGCCCAGTGAGTCAGTACTCACTCACGGACCCGCCGATTCTTACGCATTTTTGGCATGTCGGGTAAAGCTCAAAGGGGCTGCGGTCGATATTGCGTCTAATCGGCTCGGGTCTTGCAATCCAGCATTCCCCCGCTGACGCGCGCACCTCCGGCCGGCCTCGAAAAACTGGCCGACACTCTGTCCGGCCGCTCGGAAATCACCGGCTTCCAGATCACGCCCAGTTACGAATGAAACCGCGGCGGCAGATGGCATATAAGTAATTGATTTTAAAGGATTTTTAGATTAACCGTGCCGTCTTCGGGTCATACACCACATCGGTAATTGACCCATCCCGAATGCGCTGTACCGCTTCGTCAATAACATGGAGCGGCACCAGGAACCACTCCCTCGGCTTGACAGGATGGCCAAAGCGGTCTTCGATGGTCAGATCAAGCTGCGCCGCGCCGAACAAGCGGTGAAAGAGGTTTTCCAGCTTTACGCGATTTAGGTTGTGGAGCTTGTAGGTGGCAACCACCTCTACTTCAGCCAATAGATAAGTGGCGTCCTTCTCTGCGCCTGCAATGCGGGCCTCCACCTTGCCACCGGTTACGCCGATCTTGTGGATCAACTCGCGGTGCTCGACCACGAACGGATGGCTGGACAAGCTGCGCAGCACATAGATGGTCCCGGACTCGACATCATCAGTCTCGGGCGCATCACCGAACAGAGGGCCATCGTCCTTGCGGATAAGGCGGCGCCCCACGGACGTGTTTCCGTCAGGATAGAGCGAACGCGAAAGTGAGCGTAGCAACAGGTTGCTCTCGGTATGGTTGTCAAAAATGACTCGCAGTCGCGGGTTGTCGCGTCCATCCTTGGTCTTAGTGCCCTCATAGATTTCAGCCACGTATGCTGTCTGGCCGCCAATGATGAAGAAATCCCCCAATTCAATGCTGGCGTTCTTAACAAAGGGCTTGGTCATCCAGGTCCTGGCTTTGAGGCCCGCTTCAGCTTCCTCGAACAAAGATTTGAAGCGATCGAAATCTGTGCAGGGCGTGCGGTTGGCAATTTCTTCCGCCGCCTTGATTTCGACGTAGGGACGCACATTACGCAGCACCGTAATGTCATTTTGATCGGTGGGCGCATCCCCAACACCCAACTCAGCAAGCAAGGCGTCTTCGTCCAACGCATCAATGTCCGCCGTGGCCGATGTCGCACCGGACAGCAGTCCAGGGCTATCCAGCGGAGCGAGTAGGGCCTGCGCTTCCGGCAACTTGCGAAGCCGATCCAAACGCACGGCATACAGTCGCTCGAAGATGTCACGGCCCTCGCCGTGCAGCGGGGCGCGGCCGTGAGCTTGATGAAAACGCAGGATGTCTTCGAAACCCGCGATGATGCGTTCCTCGCGTGGCGTTCGGCTGGAGGCCTTGACCGGGGTGGCTTCTACGCCCAGCGCATCGAGCAGTTCGTCGTCGTCCATCTCAGCCATCGCTGTTCTTCCCTTGGACCTGTGCCGCCTTAGCCTGCGCACGGTAACGTGCCAGCGCAGCCACGCCTTCAGCCATACGCTTTTCCCATGCATCGGCGGAGTTGATGTCCGGCAAACGACCGCGTTCATTCTTGAACTGCAAAGCGCGTTTGGCCAATTCACGCGCTTCGTCTTCTGGGATACTCAGTTTTTTGGCGGCAATGGTGGCCTGAACCTGGCGTAGCGATTTCTCATCCATCGCTTTTGCCAGCACCGCATAGGCGGCATCGAAGGGGTTGATGCGATCGATCAGATCAATGTCCAGGTCGCGCACATTGATGAACTTGCGTACCCCGTCGATCAAGGCCGTACTGCCTTGCATCGAGCCTTCACCATTCGCATCGGCCTGGGCCAAAGCCAATTTAGCCTGCTGCGTAATGTTCATGGCGGCGATGGCGTGTTGGCGAATGGCCTCCTGATCGACATCGCTCAAGTCCGGGTAACGCTCGCGCACGATCTTACCCATGCGCAACTGCGTCAACTCTTCGGGCAGCGTATTCTCCTTGTCGAACAAGCCACGCTCCAACACGGTTTTGTCCTGCAAAAAACTGGTGACGACTTCGTTCAAATCTTCCTTGCAGATGCGGGTGGCTTCGGTAGTTTCAGGTTTCGTCAGCCCGTTGATCTCGACGTGGTACTGGCCGGTGGCCTCGTTCACGCCCAAGTTGGTCCGGTCGAGTTGGTAGCCGTCGGGGCCGTAGTGGAAGCCCTCCATTGGCCCGGTGTTTTTCGGGGTGAACTCGTAGCGCGGCGCCAGCACCTGCTCCATCAGCAGACTGGCCGATATGGCCTTGAGCATGTCATTCACCGCCTCGGCCACGGCGGCTTGCTCGGCTGCGGGCTCGGCTATCAGGTTGGTGAAGCGCGCCCGTTCCTTGCTCTCGGCGTCACGGGTGGCACGACCGATGATCTGTACGATCTCCGTCAGGCTGCTGCGGTAGCCGATGGTCAGCGCGTGTTCGCACCAGATCCAGTCAAAGCCTTCCTTCGCCATGCCCAGCGCGATGATGACATCCACGTGGTCGCGGTTGTTCTTCTGCGTCGGGTCTTTCAACGCGGTCAGTACGCGGGAACGCCGGGCCGGATCGCTGTCATCCACCAGATCCGCTACCTTCAGCGTGCGGCCCTCCTTGGTTTGCACCAGATGGAAGCTGGTGGCCGGATCAACGCCTTTCCATTCGCCCATACCATGCATGATGTCATCCACCTCTCGCTGCTTGTCCTTGAGGCTTTCGCGGGCATTTACATTGGGAATGTGGACGATGGTTTTCAGTGCCGGGTCCAACACCTTGGCCACGGCATCCACGTAACGGCCGGTGTAAAAGAAATAGCCGATGTCCAGCGCCTTGAGCCATTGGTAGCCGTTGAGCTGTTCGTAGTAGGTGTAGGTCACCGTCTCAAATTTGGATTCGTCCGCCGGGGCCAGCACTGCCTCGCTGTCGCCACGAAAGTAAGAGCCGGTCATGGCCACCAGATGCACCTTGTCCCGGGAGATGAACGCACCCAACTGACTGCCCAGCTTGTTGTCCGGATTGCTGGAAACGTGGTGAAACTCGTCGATGGCAATCAGGCGATTGTCGAACGCTTCAATGCCCAGCTCATCCACCGCAAAGCGGAAGGTGGCATGGGTGCAGATCAGCGTGTTGTCGGCGCTTTCAAGAAACTTGCGCACCGCCTCCACCTTGGACTTGGCGACACGCGGCTCGTCCACGCCAGGGGCATTGCACAGGTTCCACTGCGGGGCCACCCGCCAATCCCAATAGAAGCCGTACTGGCTCAGGGGTTCATCGGCAAAGCTGCCGCCAATGGAACGCTCCGGCACCACGACAATGGCTTGCTTCAATCCCTGGTTGTTGAGCTTGTCCAGCGCGATGAACATCAGCGCACGCGACTTGCCGGATGCCGGTGGTGATTTGATCAGCAGGTATTGCTCGCCGCGCTTGGCATAGGCGCGCTCCTGCATGGCGCGCATGCCCAGCGCGTTGGCCTTGCTGGACGCGCCGGTGCGCGCCGTGGTGATGGACACCGACGGCACGGTGTAGCTATTGGTGGGGTTGTTATGTGAGGTTGTCGGGTTCATGGTTCTTATGCTCGGGAAACAGGGCGTCTTTGGGTCGGCGATCAAAACCTGATCAAAACTTTCCTGACCCTCGCTCATGTAAGTTATTGATTTTTAATAATTTATTTGTTTTAAGAATGCGACGGAGGGTTATACCGGTGTAATCAAAAACCGATTAAGACTTTTTGCGCATCCGTTTCCATCCGTTTCCATCCGTTTCCATCCGTTTCCATCCGATTTTTAAGGGTTATGCCTGAGCAAGGCCTGCGCATTCGACGTACATCGAGGCCCGTCCGGCACCGCGCATTTCGATCTTTTTCGACTCGACAAGACGACGCAAAAGCGCTTTGGCCTGCCCCTCCGTCAACCGACATAAATTCATCACTTCCGCCCGTTTGATCTGCCCGTGCTGCCGCACGTAGCTCAGCACCATCTGCTCGTGCTGAATCGGGCCAAAGCCCACCTGTCGCGTATAGGCAGCCTTGTCGCTCACCACCGAATAGACCGATGCCGACAAGGTATAGCTGCGCCCACGGGTGTTGCCATGCGCCTCGACCAAACCAGCTTCGATCAATGCCTCCAGCGTGCGTTTGGCACTCGTCGCATCACGCTGGATATGCTGCGCCAACGCCTCCGCCGGCAGGCGCTTGAATTCACGCAAAGCACCTAACGCAATCAGCGAGTCAATCGGAAGCTCAGCGCCGCGTTGGCGCTCAATGTCAACCACCATGCGACGGAAAGCCACATCGGCAGGCACTGTGGGCAATTGCAGCACTACATTTTGCGCATCGGTGCGGCCATAGTCAGGTGCAGGGCGGCCAAACTTGAGCAGGCCTCGATAAATCGTGTCCACCCCACGACCTGAGCGCTCCACCACCCCAATGCGTTTCATCGCATCAGCCAGGGCCCGGTTACGCGGACGCGGCTCGGTCACCAGCAAGTTGGCCAATGTTACCCCGTCGACCAGACCGCCGGGGTTGCTGACCACCAGTGCCTCATCTTCCAGCCGCACATGCACTGCGCCCATACGGTGGTAGTCGCGGTGAATCAACGCATTGGCCACCGCCTCACGAAAGGCCGCCATATCCACCATCGGCACCGGCACACGGAACAAGCCCACCTGCAACTCCTGCTCGGGGTTGTAGGGGCGAAAGTTCGTCTCCAGCCAGTCCAGCGCCTTGAGCAATGGAAAACGCCGAAACTCGTTGAACCGCACTGCCTGCTGTGCCAGCACCTGAAACGCCAGCTCATGCGTAGGCACACGCTGCTGCAACACCGACTCACGTCCAATCAAAAGCAGGCCCGTGAGCGTGGGCGCCCGGCTTCCGTCAGGTTGCCGCTGGGTGAACCCCAAAGCGCCATCCAGTGCCTCATCATCCAGATCCAGCAGCACACGGTCGCCGCCATATTGCTGCACCGCCTGGCGCAGACGCTCCCTCTCCAGTGGATCGAAATCGGCCAGCGTACAATCCGCCACCGGCTGGGCGGACACATCGACCAAACCAAAGCTCGACGCACGGCTAATGCGCTCGTGCGGCAATAGGGGCACACATTCGGGAGTGCCATCGTGCTTGAGGCGGCGACGCAGATACATGCCCGCCGTCGTCGCCACTTCCGACACGGCTCTGGGGGCGGCGATGCGCGCCACGCGGATACCCGCCATGTCGAATGCTTCAACCGTCACCGCCAGGGATGGAGACGTTCTGGCGGCCACCAGACCCGGCAAACCAGCCAAATTCCAGTGGGCTTCATGCAAGCCCGTGGGCGTTCCATCATCTTCGACGCCCAGCCACAGCTCGCCGCCTTCGGTATTGGCCAGACATACGAGGGCCTCGACCAGTTCATCGTCGGACAGACGCTTGCGGTCGCTCTTGAATTCGACCGTCAGCGTTTCGGCCTGTGGCAAAAGCGAGGTAGGGCGTGATTGTCCTGTACTCACGCGTTCTTCCCCCTCGTTGCTTTCTTCGCGGGCGCGTATTTGGCAACATTAGCCGTCATCTTCGTATAAAGCTCAAACAGCTTCTCCAGCCGCTCGGTGTCATTTTTGAAGCGGCGGCCAATGTAGATGCGCTCCAGCACTTCGTCGTTGCGCTCGTGGGCGTGGCGCAGATTCTCCGGCATGCTGTCCGGGTCGTACAGGTCTGCGATGGTGGCGGGGAAATGTGCTTCGCGGGCCAGCAGGATGTTTTCGGCGCAGGCGGTCAGGTCGGCCTTGTTCTGCTCGGTGAGCAGGGGCACGGGGAAGGTGTTCCAGCCGATGGTGTTGGAGTACGAGAAATCGGAACGCATCCTCGCACAGACCGTACCGATCCAAATTTGATGCACCTTGGAAACAGCAATAGCGAAGTTCCATAGAGGCGCATCGTAAAGCGCATAACATTTGTTCGACAGGATTACATTTACATCCAATAGAGCCGCTGGCAAATATTCTCTGTTTTCAGAAGTGATAGCGGGAATGGCAATAGTAAAGTTTTCAGCGGTTCCTTCAATCTGCATAAATCTATGTGGAGGAACTTTTGTAATGCGAGTTGTAGGCGAATCGCTATTCAAGCGAGCCAGTCGAACCAGTTCAATTCGTTCTTGTATTTTGGGGTGAGTATTCGCAACTTGAAGATCGCTATCCTTAATCCAAATGCAGAACCGCAGTCGTCCATTCATCACCTCGCTTGCACCCAAGAATGGACGGACGAGATTTTGTGGGACAGCTTCAATGTTGACGAGTGCTGAAGCCTCATCAACAGACAGAATGAAATTTCCACCATCAGTAGGCATGTTTCCTCTCAGCATCTTGGACTGACCGCTGATTGGAGACATCGCTTTTGTGACAACAGCATTCGTACCTGGCACAAGGTAAGGCCCGATCAAATCAACTTGACGACGCTCTGCGCCTTGATAAAGGCTCTTTACCGAGCCGCCGCGACTAACGCCTACTATCACAACGGTCACGCCTGCCTTGTTAGAGGCAAGATTTGACCAGTTAAATGGCATATGAGCGAACTCAATATCAAGGGATAGTCCAAATACAAATGGCCACAATGCTGGCGCCTGCTCACCTTCACAAATTGTCTTAGTCGATACGAAGGCAAACTTGGCATTGACGTGCTCTAGGTATTTGGCCGCTTTGATAAACCACCCAGCTACGTAGTCAAGGCTTTTCCAAGATTTGATCTCATTCTTTGCCAGATTCTCCAAATCGGATTTTTGATCTTTCGTTTGCCAAGAACTACCTCGATATGGGGGGTTGCCGCAGATGAATGTTTCGCCGCCTTCATTCACAAAGTCCATCTCCGTCTGATCCAGCGGCGTGCCAAACAAATCATCCGCCACCAGCTTCACCCCCGTCCCCGTGGGCGGACAAATACTCAACCAATCCAGCCGTAGCGCGTTGCCACGAACAATCCAGTTCTGCGCATCCAGCGGCAGAAACTCCGCCAGCGCATCCTTCTGCCCGCGATACAGCACATCGCACTGGAACTCGGCGATGATGAGCGCCAGGCGCGCAATCTCTGCCGGGAAGTCGCGCAGTTCGATGCCGCGGAAGTTGGTCAGTGGAATTTCGCTGCCCAAATGCCTCTCTCCCCGGTGGTGGTTGATTTCCGCCTCGATCGCGCGCATCTGTTTGTAGGCAATGACCAGGAAGTTGCCGGAGCCGCAGGCCGGGTCGAACACACGGATGCGCGCCATGCGCTTGCGCAGGTTCAGCAGCTTGATTTTGTTGTCGCCCGCTTCAGCCAAAGCGACGCACAAGTCATCCAAAAACAAGGGGTTCAACACCTTCAGGATGTTGGGCACGCTGGTGTAGTGCATGCCCAATGCGCCGCGCTCTTCGTCATCGGCCACGGCCTGGATCATGCTGCCGAAGATGTCCGGGTTGATCTCGCGCCACTTCAGGCTGCCGGCGTGCAGCAGGTAAGTACGCGCCATGCGGGTGAAGCGCGGCACCTCGGCGCTGCCGGAGAACAGCCCCCCATTCACATAGGGGAAGCCATCGGCCCAGTTCGGCAAGCGGGGCTGGGCATTGGCGCGCTCGTCAGGCTTGATGTTCATAGCGCTGAAGATTACGGCCAACACTTCATGGGTGTTGGAGCCGTCGCGCTCGCTCATTCGCTCCACGGTCCGGGTGAATATGCCCTCGCCATTGAAGATGCCGGTGTCCTCGGCGAAGAAACAGAAGATCAGGCGCGCCATGAAATGATTCATGTCATGGCGGCGCTCGGCGGTGGCCCACTCAGGATTTTCGCGCAGCAGCTCGACGTACAGCTTGTTCAGACGCCCGGTGGCGCGCACGTCGATGGGGTTGTCCTTGATCTCCTTGATCGTGGAGATGCCCGCCAGCGGCAGGAAGAAGCCGAAGTGGTTGGGGAAATCCGTGTAGGCGCAGGCGATGGTTTCGCCCGCAGTTACGCCACTCACCAGTTCTTCGGCCTCCAGCGTCTGCCCGTCGGTGGCAAGGATGAACTTGGCCTTGGCTTTGGTCGTGGCGGGGCTGGCACGCAGGGCCTTGAGGGTGTCGCCCACGGTGCCGGCTTCGCACGCAGCGATGTGGATGTTGTTGCGCTGGAGCACGCCACCGTGCACATCCGAAGCGTTGTTGTTGCCGGTGCGAAGCCGCTTGAGCGTTGTATCCTTGTTGCCGAAAGCGGCCAGAAACGCGAACGGGAACTCAGCCGCGTCGAAGGGCTGAAGGGCCAGTTCTGATAGGGCTGCTTCGATTTCTACTGCATTCATGGGATATTTTGGCGGCAATCTGTTTCAAACCAGCACTCGCGCCTATCGGTACCTTTTCGATTCCAACTGACACGAGGGTTACTGTACAGCAAGAGTGGCTGCCGCTGGCTAAGCGACCAGTGTTGAAAACGCGCTTTGGAGGTTCTCCCGCGCCTTTGTCTGTCAGGCTCTCGGGATGGCGCTTCTGTGCGGATAGACTGGCGCTCACCGATGCGCCCGCGACTTTAAGCATCCGCGAAACCTCCGCCACCTGCGGCCCCCCCAACCCCTTCCGCCCAAACACCATAGTTTCCGCGCTGATCACCTCGCGGAATTCCTTCGCTGACAACGGCAGCTTCGTCTTAGCCTGCTCCTCGTAAATGCGCTGCACCTCGGCAAACGGAATCTCCTGCAGCTTCAGCCCCTTGCCACGCCCGTAGTCTGTCAGTTTAGACGCAAAATGATGCCCGGTACGGAAGGGCACATCGGCTTTCTGTAATAAAGCGTCGGCGATCTCGGTGGTGGTGGCGTAATCGGCGTGCACTTTATCGAGTGCGGTTGATCTACGCTGCCTTGCTTGCGCGGGTCTTGCTGATCGCTCCGCGCTTCCGGGTGCGCGCTTCCGCGTGTGCCGCGTTGAACGCCGCGCGCACCGCGGCGGGTTGTTTCGCAGCCACCAGCAGCAACGCACGTGCAGGCCCCTGCGGTTCGCGCCGAGCCTGCTCCCAATTGCGCAAGGTGCCGAGGCTCACGCCCATGAAGCCCGCAAACTCGGGTTGCGACAGCCCGAGCTCCTTGCGTATGGCCGGTACGTCAGCCGCTGTTGGCATTTCCACGACATGGGTCTTGAGTTTCACTTCCCCGCGCCGCCACGCCTTGAATTCTTCAAGTCCTGCGATGATTTCCTTGCCAATATTCCGCTTGCTCATGTGAGCTCCTTGATCAGCTTGACGATCTGCGTCAGTTCCGCAGCGCTCAGGTTTTCCTTTTCGTTTTTCCGATAAAGCGTCAGGAACACAATCTGGTCGTCTGCGGTAAGCCAGTAATAGATCACGCGCAGACCGCCCGACTTGCCCTTGCCGCCGGCAGCCCATCGTACTTTGCGTACCCCGCCCCCGCCGCGGATGACTGCTCCGGCATCAGGTCGCGCCATCAGGTGGTTTTGCAGCCCCCGATAGTCTTCATCGCCGAGATATTGACCCCGCAGTCTGGTGAACAGGCCAGCTTCGATGAAGACCATGCACGAGTCTACGCCATTGACGCACAGTAAGTCAATGGCGTAGTGCGGCCGGTGTGCAAGCGCGAGGCTTCCTGTCCGGCGACCTTGATCAGCCGCGGTTCGTATTCGAGGTAATCCGCGGAGGTGCGTGGCGCGAATCCTGCTTTGCCCGTGCCCCCCAAGGGGACTTCTTTCAGGGCGCGTTCATTGTCGATGACTTCGGCGATGCCCTTGGCGATGCGGCTCGCCACATCCTTGGGCACGATGCCGGTCTCGGCGAGCATGACGATCGACGCATTGTTGATTTCATCCAGTCATTCCACCGAACGGCCGCCGCCGTGGAAAGTGGCGTTGAAGTCGAGCTTGCTGTCGGACAAAGCGTGCTTCCCCTGTAAATAAAAATATAAATTAAATCAACTACTTATATTTTTATGCCCTGCGACGGGCGGCGCCGGCTAGTCGAAGGATTCGCGCAGCCGCCAGCGCTGGCGATCTTCGCGGCTGCTGTCGCAGGTTTCCAGTGTAAGGCCACGAATCAGGTGTACGGGGGTGCCGCCGCCGCCGGGGCGGCTGGGGCCTGCACCTGCGGTCACGCAATACTCCGGCGCGGCCAGTACCACGATCTGCCCGGTGGCGCGATGCTGGAACTGTTGCGCCTCGCGCCCATCGCAAGCCTCCAGTGTGAGACGCCCGCCCGCGGTCATCGATGGTGCAGTCATGCATTGATCGAATGCGATGATCCGGAATGCGCCCTTGGCAATCATCGTGGCATCAAAGGCCTGATCGACCGCCAGCTTGCCCTGGTAGCTGTAGCAGGAATGCGTGTGCAGGCCCTGCTCGGGTTTCGCGCGCGTCTGAAACCCCGGAATGTCGAGACAGAAACCGCGGGGTTCATCCAGCTTGTGCACCAGCGTGACTTCGACCGCTGTTGCGGCATGGAGCTGTGGCGCGAATAACAACGTGATCAACAGCGGCGCGAGCATGACGATCGACGCCTTGTTGATTGCATCCAGCCATTCCACTGAACGGCCGCTGCCGCGGAAGGTGGCGTTGATGTCGAGGGTGCTGTGTGTAGGGTCGGACAAGGCGTGCTTCCCCTGCAGATAAAAATATCAATTAAATCAATTACTTATAATTTACATGCTTTTGTGTCAAGCATTCAGGCAAGTGCATCGATGCGTTTGCGCAAATCCTGCGGCACGGAAAACACATGCGCCTTGCCGGACTTTGATTGTGACAGCAGTTTCAGTTTTGTCAGTACCAGCAGGTCGGAGCGCGCAGTTTCGTAAACGACAGCGTGCGTGCGCTGATGGCCCTCAATGCGATAGCGGAATCCGGGGTGTTTGAGTGCGTGCGTGAGCACTGCGATCTGGCGGTGGTTGAGCTTGTCGCGCAGTTTCGGCGATGCGACGAGCAGTTTTTCGGTGGCGCGCTGCTCCTTGACCGTGCGGTCCAGGTATTCATGCAGGGCTGCAATGCTTTTGCGGATGACATCCAGTTGATGGATGATGAAATAGGTCGTGTCGCTGCCGTCAGTTTCGGTATGCAGATAGGCGCGCACATATTGTGAGGGCGCCTTGCGCAGCACATGCGAGATCGACAGGAATTCCATTAACCAGTAACCCTGTCGTGCCATGGCCCAGTAGAACAACGCGCGTGCAGTGCGACCATTGCCATCCACAAAGGGGTGGTCATAGCCGATCATGAAGTGGATCAGTATCGCGCGTATTACCGGATGCACAAAGGGTTCGGTTTGTTCTTGGTCGTTGGCGAATTGACACAGGCGCTTCAGGCGCTGCGGCAATTCTGCGGCGGGCGGCGGTTGATGAATCAATGTGCCGTCACGGTGATCTTCGACGCGTGCGTCGTCGCTCAATCTCAATCTGCCGGCATCTGCGGCATCATCCAGCGTGCCTTCGGTCAGGATGCCATGCAGTTCAAGTATGCGTTCCGGAGTGAAGGGTTCGGCGCGAAATTGCCGGATGATCTCCATCGCACGGTAGTTGTTGAAAATCATCTGCTCGCTGCGGTCCTGCGGCTTGCGGCCTTCCTGCAGCATGGTCTTGGCGGCCTGGCGTGTGGTTGAGGCGCCTTCAAGCTGGCTGGATGTAATGGCCTCTTCGACCAGTGAGCGCCATATGTAGCGGTCGCGCTGTTCAGGCGTGGTCACGTCTGCTGCGCTGGCGATTTCACCGGCGGCATCACGGTCGATGTGATGCAGTGCCAACAGCACCGGCTCCGGCAGGCCGAATACAAAGGGCTTGCCGGCCTTGTCTGCGAGCAGCGGCAATGCACGACAGAGTGGTTGCCGGGCGACTTTCAGCGCGCACCACCAGTGCTCAATGGACAGTTCTGCCGGGGGCTTGCGATGGCGCAGCTCATCCCAGTGCAGATAGCGCCCGCCTGCCATTGGTGATTGCGCAGCGTTAAAAATCGATAGTAGCCCGCCGCTGGCGCTGTCTTTAAGCAAAGCCCGGTAGTCTGGGGGCGTGGCCGGTATCTGCAAGGCTTTCTACCAATTAGTTTCTGATTAGTAATTGATTGGTAGTGTATCGATATCCATCTACTGACTCAATGTCAATTGGTAATAACTGTCAATTGGTAATAACTTGGGGGAAGCTAATATTTATCAATTAAATCAATGGCTTGTAGTTTTTATCGGGGTTGGTGAGTACCCACTCGCCGGTATTACACAGCCCGCGCGTGGATTGGGCACTAAAAGCGGGACCCAGTGCGCCTGACAAAATGATCGCTCGCGCGTCGCCCGGGTTGTTCTGAGCACCATCGATAAGGTCAGGGCAAACGGTCATTTTCAGAGCCGCGACGCAGTGACGCAGCGCCAGATGAAACATCGCATCATGACCGGCGGTATTGCGCCGCCGTTCATGATGCGATCAGTTCTCGAACTTGATGCCGGCGTCGACGATGATCTTCGCGAACTTGGCCGATTCGCCGCGTATGAATTCGCGGAACTGCTCCGGCGTGGTGGGCGAGGGTTCGAACCCGGAAGCTCTCAGCTTGGCGGCCATATCCGGCGACTTCAGCGCCTGTACTGCTGCTGTGTTGAGCGTTTTCAGCACCGCTTCGGGAATGCCCGCGGGCGCCTGAAAGCCAAAAAAATTGACGAGTTCGAAGCTGCTGAGCGCCGGATGCTCGGAGATCGCGGGCACGTCCGGCAGCGCGGCGACGCGGGTGGTCGAGGTGACGCCGATCGGACGAATCTTGTTGGCGTCGATGAAAGGACGCGCAGCGCCGATGCTGACGAAAGTCATGGTGACATGATTGCCGGCCAGGGCGGCGAGCTGCGGGGCGGCGCCCTTGTACGGCACGTGCTCGATTTTTATGCCCGCCATCTTGTTGAACATCTCGCCGGTCAGTTGCTGCGGATTGCCGATGCCGCTCGACGAGAAGGTGAGCTTGCCGGGGCTTGACTTGGCGTACGCGATAAACTCGCCCACGGTTTTTGCCGGCACTTCCATATTGATCGCGAGCAGGTTCGGCACCTTGACCAGCAGCGTGATCGGCTGCAGTTCGCGGTCCCAGTCATAGGCCATTTTGTCTTTGTAGAGATGCGGATTCAGCGCAACCTCGCCCGAGTTGACGAGCAGCGTGTAGCCGTCGTTCGGTCCTTTGGCCACGAAGCCGGTGCCGATCATGCCGCTGGCGCCGGTGCGGTTCTCGACGACGACTTGTTGACCGAGGATTTTCTGCAACTGATCGGCCAACAGACGCGACGTGAGATCGGTGCCGCCGCCGGCCGGGAACGCGCAGACGATCTTGATCGGCTGCCGCGGATACTGCGCTTGCGCGTGAGTCTGCGCTGCGGGCGCGGCCAGCAGGAACAATCCCGCGAGCAGCAATGCGCTTTGATGCGCTACTTTCATTGGAATCTCTCCTCAAAGATTTTCAACGACGACACGATCATTCAATCCGCAGATTTCCTGCGCACGACCGGCAAGACGGGGGACTGGCGTTGGCGCAGACTCTGCGCTCCGGCTCAGAATGCTGTCAAGGTTATTGAATTATCGGTTATTGAATTATCGGGGCCGGGTTGGATCGATGGAGAGCGGCGTGCCACGTCTTTCGGCACGATGCCGGTCTCGGCGAGCATCAGGATCGATGCCTTTTGCCTTGTGGATTTCGTCGAGGAAATCCACTGAGCGGCCGCCGCCGCGGAAAGAATCGTTGATGTCGAGAGCGAAGTCAGACACAAGGCGCACTTATAATTATTAATTAAATCAATTGCTTATGAATTTTCTACCGTAGCACCCACTGGGCTCATCAAAAAAACCCGGCAGCGGCGTGGCTGTTGCCGGGCAGAAATGCGGGTCAGTTCACATTCAGGGAGGAGAAGTGAAGGCCCGTGTGGTAGCAGGCCCCAAGGGGGGGTCCGGAAAATGGGGTCAGCACAGGTCTTGCAATCCAACATTCCCCTGCTGAAGCCCTGCTGACGCGCGCGCCTCTCGCGGCAATTGATTGCCAATGCTTTTAGGTGATGGGTCGGCGCGCGGTGATTCAGGTCGGCAAAATTAATATTCAGAAAAAGTAAATGTGTGATTGCAAGACCTGACCTTATCGTCGCCATTTTGCCACTGTCTTGCTGAATGTGTGATTGCAAGACCCATTCTTCGTATGTGTGCTACCGAACAGAGAGCTCTGCAGGCAGTTGCCATCATAAATCCAGAAAAGGTTTTGACCATTTTTGACCATCAGTGCGCCGAAGGGGATTCACATTTGGCCTGATGCTCAACAGATCCGGCACCTTTTTATTTTAGGGATGGGCAATGTCCGCAGTTTATCCGTTCAATCCAGCCCGATCCGATCCGGGGCGCGCCGCGTGTCAGAATTGTGGCCTGCTTTCATGGAGCCGGGCGGCCGCGCTGACTACGCATGTGGCGATGCGATTTAATGACCTGATTACGCACTATCGCCCGCTGGCCAGCGGCTCTTATTTGCATCGCGCCGGGCTTCATTTGACTGACTTGTGCGCAGTTCACAGCGGGTTCCTCAAAACGACTCTGGGCAACGCCAACGGACTGGAGCAGATTACCGGCTTCGTGATGCCCGGTGATCTGGTTGGGATGGATGCGATAGGCAGCGGCATGCACCTGTGCAACACCATTGCGCTCGAAAACAGCAGCGTTTGTGGAATCTCCTTTGCCGCGCTTGAGCGGCTTTGCCGTGAGAGCCCGGAATTGCAGAAACACTTTCACCGGATGCTCAGTATGGAGATTACCCGCGACCACGGAATCATGCTGCTATTGGGGGCCATGAGCGCAGAAAAGCGCCTCGCGGTGTTTTTGCTCAACCTGTCCAGGCGTTTCGGCCAACTGGGCTACTCGCCAACACGCTTCAAGCTCGCGATGACGCGCGATGAGATCGGCAGCTATCTTGGACTGAGCCTGGAAACCGTGAGCCGCACGCTTTCAAAATTCAACAAGGAGCAGCTCATTACAGTGAGCGGCAAAGAAATCCGGATCAAAAACCTTGACGGGCTAGAGCAGAATTTCGGCGATTACAAACAGCGCCGGTCTCCGCACGACACGGTAAACATTTCATCAAGTGGGAACTTTGCTTACGGCAATACCGCCACAGCGGGGTTTGAGCGACCAGGCAGGACCCCAAGTGACTAAAGCGCCTGCATTCCAAGACTCGAAGTACCGGCAAGACCCGAAGTACACCCGAAGTACCGGAGTCGAATTATGTTTAAAAGAAATCGACCCCGGTAACAATTAACCGCTGCCGCGCCCTTGGACGATAGGCCCTCGCCACTCAGCCCGGACTTCGCGGTCAGTTCGGACCAAATCGCGGAATTCAAATTTTACCAATGCCGTATCGCTCAAGTTTATGTTCATCGAGACTTATGCCGATACCCGCTCCCAAGGGCAAAGATATATGTCCTTTTGAAATATCGAGGCGACTTGTTGCAACCGTATCTTGAAATTTAAGTGGACCAACACATTCGAGCCCTGGAACAACGATGCGCGAAGTGGATGCAAGCATGATCTCTGCAATTGTGCTTGGATCAAGGCCAAAACCATGTCCCACCACCACCGGCAAGCCCGCTGCTTCGGCCGTTGCCAGCATTCGCGTAGCGCGAAGAATGCCGCCCGCCTGCTCAACACCAAATTTCACATAATCAGCAGCACCCGCTTTAATTACTTTGAGCAAACTTTCATGGCCGTCTATGGTTTCATCCGCCATGATCGGAATGCCGCCTTTACTGCGTACACGGACCATTCCTGCAATATCATTCTTCGGAACAGGCTGCTCAAAAAGCTGTAAGTCATATTGTTTGACGAGTTTACAAAGTTCCAGCGAAGTGTCGGCATCATACTGACAATTTGCGTCAATTCTGAGTTTCATGGCGCTACCGACGGCACCGCGAACCGCTGCGACGCGCTCGGCATCCGGCAACACTCCGCTGCCAACCTTAATCTTCGCTGAAAGAAACCCTGCTTTAAGCCAGCGTTTTGCTTCGATCGCAGCTTCGTCTGGTGGCAGCATGCCAATCCAGGCATTGAATTCAACTTTCTCAGTCACCGCACCGCCCAGATAGGTATGAACGGGGATATTGAGCATATGGCAAGCAAGATCCACACATGCCATCTCGACAACAACACCAACGCCACGCTGTTCCGGGGCAAGCACGTCCATCAACATCATAATCTGATGGACATTCAACGGATCTTGCCCCACTAATTTATCCGATACGCGTTCGCGTAACGTCGCCAAAAAATCAACAGCAGTATGCGGTGGTTTTGCAGAGGCTGAAGGCTCTAAACTGCTTATGCCAACCGTTCCGTCCGACGCTGTAAGTCGTAAAACGACGCATTTAACTTCTGCTTTGGAGATTCCGCCGCTAATGAATGTTCCTATCAGCGGCACCTTGACTCCAAAAATTTCAACTCGTTCGATAACATTTGGCATCACATATCGTCCTGAAATTTAAGATCAAAAGTTATTTTATTAGCAAGTCACGGGCCAGTCTAATCCCAGCCTGCGTGCGGGTCCGGTCATTGAACGAACTGCTGCATCTGGCGCTTGCCATTTGCGTGTGGTCACCCGGGCCCTGGCCGGCAGCGCCGCCGGGTCTGCCGACGGCCGGCGGTACGCAACCCGGACGCTTCCCGCACGGCGACCTTGATCCACCGTGGTGCGTAATCGCGACTGTCTGCTGTAACCCGAGTCGGATTACATAAATATATAATAAAAACAAATACTTATCGTGGTTCTGTCGAGTCAGTGAGTACTCACTCGACAGGCTGATTGTTTACGCATTGTGCGGTGATGCGGCGGCGCACCAGGCATAGAGGACTACCCTTCGCAGTATTGACCGTCAAAAAGCCGCCACCCCCTGAGTGTAATAACGTAGCGGAAACCTCCCATAAAGTCGGGAGGTCGCGCTCATGTGTGTTGTGCGGGGGATCGCTACCATGCCGGTCAGTCAGGGACCGTTCGTAATATGGGCAACCCGGTGTTTTTGGTTCAGGCAGTCACTCATCGAGGTAACGAAAATGAAGCAGTTCAAAAAGCTGGCCTTTGTCGCACTGTTGGGTTTTGCAACCGCTGCCAACGCGCTGACGGTTACCGTGACCGGCGGATCGTTCAGCAGCCAGGCGGGTGCATACACCGTCGATTTCGGCGTTTCGCCGATCAACAACTCGGCCCCGGTGGCCGGCGTCGCCGCGCCCGGCGATGTGCTGGTCAGCGGCATTGGTGGTGGCGTCAACTACAGCTACACCGATGGCGCTTTGTTCAACTTTGACGGCTCGTCGGGCCTTCCGAGTGGAATCTCCGCGCGTCCGGTTGGATCGACCGGCAATTTCTGGTCCATCGGCACCAGCCCTGATACACAGGACGGCCCCGGCATCGTTAACCTGGGTGCCGGCGTGTCCTACTACGGCTTTTTGTGGGGATCGCCCGATGCGTCCGGCTGGAATACGGTGAAGTTCTATAACGGCAGCGCCCTGCTGGCCACTTTCGACGGCAGCGCGATTCTGGTTCCGCCGAACGGTGATCAGACCTACGCCAAGTATTTCAACGTGTTCGCCGGTCCGGGTGAAGTCATTACCAGCATCAGCTTTGCTGCGAACCGCAACGCCTTCGAAACCGACAACCATGCATTCATTTCGGCTATTCCCGAACCCGAAATCTACGCGATGATGGGCTTGGGTCTGGGCTTGATGGGCTGGATGGGTCGGCGCAAGCGCGCGCTGTCCGCCGCGTAACCAGTATCTGATCCCGCACAAACCCCGCTTCGGCGGGGTTTGTTTTTTGGTCAGGCGGTTTTGGCGTGGCCGGTGGTGCTGAACGATGTGCGTGCCGCCAGCCGGGCAGCGAGCTGCGCCAGTGCCGGGTGTTTGCTGCGCCATTCGTAATCCGGCAGCGCGGAATCGATGTAGCCCAGCGCGTAGCCGGTGGCGATGTCAGCCAGTGTCAGGCGACCGCCAAAACACCAGTCATTGCTTCCCAGGTCTTTTTCCAGCAGCGCGAGGCTGCGGTCTATTTTTGATTGCTGTTTGGCGAACCACGCGGCTGAACGCTGTTTGTCGGCCGGCTCGCGGTATTCGTGATTGATGTTGACGGTGGCTTCAGCCACGCCGTCGCACAGTGCTTCCCAGCGTTTGACTTCGATGCGCGCTGCAAAATCCTCCGGGATCAGTTTCGGCCCGCTGCCGAAGGCATCGAGGTATTCGACGATCACCGGCGAGTCATACAGCGCGCGGCCGTCGTCGCGCACCAGCGTCGGGATCTTGGCCAGCGGGTTGAACGCCGGCACCGGTGAATCCGGCGTTGAGGCGCGTGCGATGATGTAGTCGTGCGCAATGTTTTTTTCAGCGAGCACGACGCGCACTTTGCGCACGAACGGGCTGCCTGGTGTGCCGAACAGTTTCATGGACCCTCCAAGGGTGCAGGGAATTCTAACCCTCCGGTGCGAGGTACGGGAGAGTCGATTCCGGATATTCGCCCTTGGGCGGCGCTCGCCGGCAACTAGCGGTCGTACTCGAACTGGGCAGTTTGGGCGCGGTTCACGGCGCTTTGCCAGTCGGCCGGCGTCGCTGCCCCGGTGTCATGCGTGTTCAGCAGCGCGACAATCACGCTGAGCGTGTCCTTGTCGAATACCGAAATTTCCTCAAGCCGGAATTCGCCACGCTGAATGCTCATCGCGGCCAGCAGCCGGGTGAGCAGTCGCGATTGTGCGAATGCCGGATTTGATTCGATGCGTTTTGCGGCGACATCCAGCGGATTTTCAAGCGCTGTGCCGGTCATGAAGCGTGTGAGGTGGCGCAGTGCGTCCTGAAAGCTCATAAAGGACTGCTGCTCAAGGGCTTCGGCCGCAGGGTCTGGCAGGGCGGTGGATCCGTTCATGCCGGGTCATGCTTCAGATGCAAATGAAACGGGTTGGACAACAGGTTGCCAACGCTCAGGCAGGTGGCTGCAACGGCGAGGGCAATCAGCGGCGAAAACGGATTGAACGCGGTGGGCATGCCGCCGCTGTCACCCAGCAGCGGCGCCAGCGCCATGCCGCCCAGCAGGCCGCCGGCCAGGCCGATGATGAGCGTGGTCACCGCGCCGCGTATTTCATTGGCATGAATAACCGTATGACCAAGCCAGCTGATTGCGCAGACCGCCAGTATCCAGATCGCGATGTTCATGTCGGCCTTTGCCGGAAACAATGGCTGTAAAAAAAACCCGGTAACAGCGGTGCTGCTACCGGGCAGAGTACGGGCTTCACAAGGGAGGAGGAGTGAGGGCCCGTGCGGCATTTGGAACGCCAGTGGAGGACTGATGTTCGCCACGACCGGAGTATCTGCCCACTGCTGCTGCGGGACTGTGCGTTGGCGTACGGTTGGCGTGCCGAGGCTGGATCGCAGGGGCCGGCGGGCGGCAGCTTGCACCAATGTCTGCCACCGCACAGAGCATATCGCCGGGCTGTGCCAGTCTTGCCGGGCTTGCCCGGTTGATGCGGGGCCAAACAGGAGGTGGTTATGGAATTGATGAACATGATGGAGCACCCGACAGTCCGGTTGTGGCTCTTACAGGCAGCGGTGATCTTTTTTCTGCTGGGCGGCACTGCGCTGCTGGCCATCGGCTTATATCTGATCGTCAACAGTGCGGGCGCGCTGCGCCTGATCGGCAGCATGAATCGCTGGGTGTCGATGCGTGGTGCGTCCAAGCCGCTGGAGATCCCACGGGATACGCGGCAAGCGGTGCAGAAATACCGCTACTGGTTCGCCGCGGTTTTTGTGGCGGGGGGTGTGTTTGCGCTGTTCAGCCTGCTCGCGCAGTTCAAGTTCGATGCGGTGGTGACCCTGCTCGGCCTCAATGCCATGAATCCCCACCTTGCCGCCTGGATCGTTGACGCCCTGCGCTGGGTGCTGGTCGTGGGCAATCTGTTGGCGGTTGTTGCCGGAGTCATGCTCGCTTTTTTCCCGGATCACCTGGTCAAACTCGAAGCGCGCGGCAGCCATTGGTATTCGGAACGCAAAGCCACCAAGGGCGCCGATAACATGAATCTCAGGCTGGATGCGTGGGTGGCAGTTTATCCGCGCGCCGCCGGCGGGGCCATCGTGTTTTTTGCGCTGGGTCTGATCGGCGCTTTCGGGCTGATGCTGCCGCGATTGTGGTAAACGGCGCGGGCGTCGTGTAACGCCTGATATTTTTTGATTTTATCGGCTTTAACCGGCTTTAACCGGCGTTGATCTGCGGTTAACGTCTTCTGATTTTGATCTGGACCGTCAAGAACGGAGCGGGCCAGCCTCGTCGAGGCCCACGCCTTCGAGTGTGCCGAAGAGCTCTTCCAGTTTCTGGCGGTCAGCCTCCGGCAGCGGTGGCTGCAGGATGGCGCGGATGTTGGGTGCCAGGTGATCGGGGTTGCCGGTGCCGAACAGCACGACATGGGCGCCGGGTTCGTGCCGTGCATAACGGTAGGCGGCCTCGATGATGTTTTTTGCGCCGCCCTGGCCATGCAGCAGAAATTCCAGAGGCTGCTTTTTTTCCGCAAGCCACTTCGGCACCCGGCCCGCGACGGCGAGTTCGGTGATGTCGTCCCTCAGGCGCCCCGGTACGCTGAATATCGAGCGCACGGCAAACATCAGCAGCGTGCCGATGTTTTTGGTGCGCGTCGCCGGAAACACGCGTTGCCGCGCATTCTGATTGAGCATGTGGAAGGCGACCATCATCACGTCAAAGCAGTCCTCTGCCAGCGCGCGGGCAAGCATGTCGTGCCGCGGATCGCTCATCGCGAATTCGGTGATGCCGAGGAAGCGGAACTTGCCTTTGTCCCGTTCGCGCAGCAGGACGGGGACGACTTCGGCCAGCACACGGTCGTATTCATCAGGGATCACGGTGTGCAGGCAGAACACATCGACATGGTCGGTGCCGAGCGCGCGCAGCGAGCGGTCGAGGCCGGCAAGGATTTCGGCCACGGAAAAACGGGTGCCGTCGCGTAACGACACCTTGTGTTTGGTGGAGATGATGACGGAGTCGCGTGCGCGGCCATGGATCGCCGCGCCGACGGCCGCTTCGGTGCCGTAGTACTGCGCGGTGTCGATGAAATTCACACCGAGGTCGAGCGCGCGGCGCACGATGTCCGTGGCGTGCGCTTCGCTGTGGCCGGTGCCCAGTCCGAGCCTGCTGCTGCCGCCGCAACCGAGTCCGGCAACGCTGACCTTGAGGCCGGTGCGGCCGAGGGTGGTGTGTTCCATGCGCGATACTACTACGAAAATTACAATTAAAACAATTGCTTACGAGCTTCCGGCGGCGGCCTGTTGGTTTACCCCGGCTTGATGCCAGCGGTTTTGATCGCGTTCGGCGACAGCGTTGCGATTCTGGCTAACCTTCCGCGCGATGATGTTACCTGCGAAGCAGTCATGTAAACGCGCGCCGAAGGCCACAGAGCATAAGGACGCGATGCAACACCGATGCAACTCTTCAGATACAGGAGAAACTCATGATCTTTTGCCGGGTATTGAAGCGTCAGCATGCTGATACTGAGGCAGTATTTTTTTGCGATGCGGTCAGCCACTGGAGTTGTCCGCTTTCAGTATTGGTTGCATTATTGTTTGATGCCGGCACGCTTGATGATTTCCGAGGCGCGCTTGATTTCCGATGCCAGATGGGTCTGAAACTGCTTCGGCGTACTGCCGCGGGCTTCGGCGCCATCAACCAGGATTCTGTTTCGGACTTCTGGCGATTCGATGGCTTTTTTCATTTCTTCGCTGAGCCGATTAACGATGACGGCTGGAGTGTTCGCCGGCGCGAGCAAACCGTACCAGGTTGTGGTCTGGTAACCGGGCACCCCGGCTTCGGCTATCGTTGGCAAGTCAGGCGCACCGGAAGACCTTGTTGCCCCAGTAACGCCTAATGCGCGGAGGCGGCCATTTTTCACGTGCCCCAGAGATGAGAGCACGCTACCGAAAGTCATATGCACCTGGCCGGCCATCACATCAATCAGCGCGGGGCCTGCGCCCTTGTACGGAATGTGTACGGTTCTTACGTTTGCGAGGTAAGTGAAAAGTTCTCCGGCGAGATGCCCAGAACTGCCGTTGCCGCCGGAAGCATAGTTCAATACCCCCGGTTTGCTTTTCGCAAACGCGATCAGTTCCTTTACTGAGCGCACCGGCATGGAAGGATGTACCACGAGAAGGAAAGGCGCTTCCGCGATGAGTGTGACCGGCATCAGATCTTTTACTGGATCAAAAGGCAAGTCGGTGTAGAGGCTCGGATTGATGGCGTAGCTGCTGGAGATCACCAGCAGGTTGTACCCATCAGGTGCGCTTTTTGCCACGAACGCGGCACCGATCGAGCCGGCCGCACCAGTGCGATTTTCCACGATAACCGTCTGGCTGAATTGCTCACTGAGCCTGGGGCTGACCAGCCGCGCAATCACATCAGTGGCACCGCCGGGTGCCTGGCCAACGATGAAGCGCACGGGTTTTGTCGGATAGCTTGTTTGAGCCAAGGTTTGTGACGGCAAGCAGTACACGAGCAGTGCGAATAAAAGAATAATTTTCTTGGTCACGCTACATCTCCTCGAAAAAGGCTCGCGTTTTATTACGTCCGTTTAAGGATCACAGCAAGCCATTGTTTTTTATAATGTTTATTTGCTAACGGCAATCATGAGTTCATATGTATACATCAGAGTACAGTCGCGATATGATCCCGTCAACCCCGCAATCGGCACCAAGAAAGCATTGGCCATGCCTCGTTCAAGCGCACCTACTGCCAATTCAGGTTTGCAAGCGCCGCGTCATGGTTCGCGTAGCGAGCACGCTTACAGGTGCCTCCGCGATGCCATTCAGCAGGGGCAATTCACGTCGGGCCATAGAGTCATGGAAGTTGAAATCGCCGCCTGGCTGAATTTGAGTCGCACGCCAGTGCGTGATGCGATTCGTCGTCTTGAAGGGGAAGGCATCCTCGAACACGAGCCCCGCAATGGTTTGGTGGTGGCCCACCTTGATCGTCAGGCAGTAATGGAACTTTACGTGATGCGTGAAGTGCTTGAGGGCACGGCGGCGCGGTTATGCGCACGCCATGCCTCGGATATGGAAGTGCAATCCCTGCTTGATTTGGTCGAGCGCGAACGACAACTGGCCGGTCAGCACGAAGTCTTGGCCGAACATAACCGGCGGTTCCATGAGGCAATCCATCGCGGGGCACACAATCGTTATCTGGAGAAGAGTCTCGCCGCGGTGAACGATTCCATGTGGTTGCTCGGAACGCCACTGATGTTGCTGCCGGAACGTGCCCAGACTGCGGCTGCAGAGCATGCTCAACTGGTGGCGGTAATTGCGCGCCGTGATCCCGATGCGGCGGAAGCGGCGGCGCGCTCGCATGTGTGTGCAGCGCAGCGCGAGCGTTTAAAACGGTTGTTTCCGGACGCTGGGAGTCAACAGGCCGTTGAAAAATAACCGATCTGCAGTGAAGGTGTGTAGCAACCGATTGTTCACCGGCAAGCCTTCGAGTTCGCTGGCAAAAAAGAACCCAGTCATTGATCAGTAAAAAAAATGTTCCAGTCACAGATTCGATACTGCTGTAGCGCGACGTCTATCAATTGTCTGCGGTAGCTAAACCCATTACCTGAAACCACCCGAGAGCTGGCGGATACGTTCATGGCACAAACAATGGCGGAAAAGCTGCTAACGCGGCATAACATTACTGGCAAGGCAGTGCGCGCAGGTGATTTCCTCGAAGCGAAAATCGACGGTGCAATGTGTCATTACCACGCTAGTGAGCCCATGCACGACTTGGCGATCGAAGCCGGGTTCAAGGATGGTTTGCCCCGGGTGTGGGATCGTGACAAGGTCTACGTGTTGCTTGACCATCACCAGCCAACGCTCAGCCAGAAACTTGCCGATGAGAATGCGCTCGTCCGTCGGGTGGTTGAAAGACTGGGAATCCGGTGTTTTCATGATTCCGAGCCAGGTATTGCGCATCAGATGATGCTGGACTATGGCTTGGTGCGCCCCGGTGAACTGGTGGTCGGCAATGATTCGCACACACTCGGTTACGGTTCGGTCAATGCCGGAGCCACTGGCATCACCCGTGCCGACATGCTTTATGTGCTTCTCTACGGCGAGTTGTGGTTTCAGGTGCCGGAATCGGTTCGGGTGGTGCTTGATGGTTCGCAGCCTGGCTACCCGATCGCCAAGGACATCATTTTGTATCTCGCTGGTCAGCATGGTGACGACTTCGCGCAGGGCATGTCGATCGAGTACTCCGGCACGCTGGTTCCTCAACTATCCATCGACAGTCGCGCGTGTTTGTCAACGCACGGTGTGGAAGTCGGAGCGAAGTTTGCGATGTTCGATGAGGATGACACCACGCGCAGCTTCATCAAGGCTCGGACCAATCTGCCGTATGAACCGCTTGCCGCGGACGCTGGCGCCCACTACGTGAAGGAAATCCACCTCAATGTGGAGCGGATGCCGTTTGTAGTCGCCAAGCCGCATCAGTTCGGCAACGTGGTGCCGGTCGATGAGGCGCGTGGTGTGCGCATCAACCAGGCGCAAATCGGCTCCTGTGCCAATGGCCGTTATGAGGACATCGAGATTGCAGCGCGCATGTTGAGAAAACACAGGGTGGCGAAAGGGGTTCGTTTCCTCATCTCGCCGGCATCGCAGCAGGTTTATTTGCAATGCCTCAAGGCAGGGCTTATCGAAATACTGATTGAGGCGGGTGCGCAGGTCATCACCCCGGGTTGTGGCATATGCCAGCCGCGGGTGGGTTTTTTGTCCGACGGAGAAGTGTGCATTACCTCTACCACGCGTAATTTCAAGGGACGCAAAGGCAGCACCAACGCCGAGATTTACCTTGGCGGGCCACTGACTGTAACTGCGGCCGCGGTGGCAGGGGAAATTGTGAACCCCAGGGAGGTGTTCAGTGGGCTTTGATCTGCAGCAGACAATCCGCGGACGAGTGTGGAAATTCGGTGACTCGATCGAGACGGATGCCATCAATCCTTATTACCTGTACCCGACCATGGCGGAACTCAAGTTGCACACCATGGAGATATACCGGCCCGAGTTTCCGCGGGAGGTGAAGCCGGGCGACATCATGATCGCGGGCCGTAATTTTGGCTGCGGATCAAGCCGTCCGGGTCTGGTGCTGCGTGAGGTGGGTATCGCCGCGATCATTGCCGAGTCTGTTGCGCGCCTTTTTTTGCGTAATAGCATTTCACGCGCGATTCCGATTTTTGTTGTACCGGGAGTGACTGATCTGGCGCAGGACGGCGAGATGCTGGAAGTTGATTATCCCAAGAGCGTCATTGTCAACACTGCAACCGGAGCTACGCTGCCGCTTGCCAAATACCCACCGGCTATTGAACAGATTTTTGAGTGTGGCGGCTTGCTACAGTTTGCCTATGAGCGATACATCCGGGAAGCGGCACTCGTCGGTCGCGCCGGTCTGGAAAACGGGAGAGGACATGAAAAAGTCATATGACGTGATCGTAGTTGGCGGTGGTAACGCCGCACTTTGTGCTGCACTGTCGGCACGGGAGCAGGATGTCTCGGTGCTAGTGCTTGAGCGCGCACCTGAAAATCGTCGCGGCGGTAACAGCGCGTATACCGGCGGCGGTTTTCGGATGGTTCACCATGGTGTGGAGACTGTGAGATCGGTGGTGCCGGATCTTTCCGAAGGCGAAATCACAAATACTGATTTCGGTGAGTACACCGCCGAGCAGTATCTCGATGATCTGGGGCGCGTCACGCAGTATTACTGTGATCCTGATCTGGCCGAGACTCTGGTTCACAACAGTACTGAAACCGTGCAATGGTTGCATGGCAGGGGCGTGCGCTTTGTGCCGCGATTTGGTCGTTATGCGTTCAAGCACGAAGGAAAATTCAAGTTTTTCGGCGGTACAGTGGTCGAGGCGGCGGGCGGTGGGCGCGGACTGGTTGCGGCGGAATACAAGGCGGCGGAGAAACAAGGCGTCGATATCTGTTATGGCGCTCAGGCGATCGCTCTGATCCGTGACCGTGGAGGTGTTCAGGGTGTACGTATAGTCGAGAACGGGATTGCAACGGAAATCAGTGCAAAGGCTGTAGTGTTGGCTGCAGGTGGTTTCGAGGCTAATCGTGAGTGGCGTGCGCGGTATCTCGGCCCAGGCTGGGACATGGCCAAGGTGCGCGGCACTCGCTACAACACCGGTGATGGCATCCGCATGGCCCTTGATATCGGCGCACAGGCATACGGACAGTGGTCAGGCTGCCACTCTGTTTCATGGGAACGTTATGCCCCGGATTTCGGCGATCTCGACCGGCCGATAGTTGCGAGCCGTAACGGTTATCCGTTCAGCATCATGGTGAATGCCGAGGGAAAGCGCTTCGTGGATGAAGGTGCCGATTTCCGCAATTACACCTATGCGAAGTATGGCCGTGTGGTGCTGGAGCAGCCGGGCAGCTTCGCGTGGCATGTTTTTGACTCTCAGGTTGATCATCTGCTTCATGATGAATACCGGTCCAAGGGTACAACCAAGGTGCAGGCTGAGACCCTTGAAGAGCTGGTTGGCCGGATGGAGGATGTCCATCCAGGTCAGTTTTTGCAGACGGTGCGCGAATTCAACGCTTCGGTCAAACGTGAAGTGCCTTTCAATCCGAATATCAAGGATGGGAAATGCAGCACTGGCCTTGCCATCAACAAATCAAACTGGGCCAACCCGATCGAGAAACCGCCGTTCAGCGCCTATGCCGTGACTTGCGGGATCACGTTTACGTTTGGCGGGTTGAAGATTGACACCGCCGGGCACGTGCTGGATATCGAGGATGCGCCGCTTCCGGGACTTTTTGCGGCCGGTGAGCTCGTCGGGGGATTGTTCTACTTCAACTATCCTGGCAGTTCCGGTCTGATGGCGGGCTCAGTGTTCGGGCGCATCGCTGGGCGCGAGGCCGCGGCGCACGCGGGCGGCGCACTATCGAAAGCGGCCTGAATATGGAAACCATGAAGAAGACGGCGAAACTGCGGCAACTGATCCAACGCCAGGGCAGGGTGCTGGTGGTGCTGCATCCGCCGACGGCGACCCACGGGCGCATCATGGAGCAGGCCGGCTGCGAATGCGGCTTCGTCGGCACCAGCGGCGTGGTCGGTTCGTACACGGGACTGTCGGACGTCGGCACCGCGACCATGACCGAGTGTGTGCAGATTGCCGGGTGGATCGCGCAAAGCGTCAATTTTCCAATCATCCTCGACGGCGACACTGGACACGGCGGCATCATGGCGGTGCGCCGCATGGTCCGCGAGTGCATCCGCGCCGGCGTCGCCGGCGTCCGCATCGACGACCAGCCAATCGAGGGCAAGCGCCGCACTCAGAGCGCCGGCGTGGAAGTGGTGCCGATCGAGCAGGCGATCGCGCGCTACCGCGCTGCGGTGGACATGAAGAACGAACTTGATCCGGATTTCGTGATCATGGCACAGTGCTATGCGCGCGACGCCGCGAACAGCAGCCTTGAGGATTGCATCAAGCGCCTGCAGGCCTATCGCAAGGAGGCGGGAGTCGACTGGGTGCAGCTCGAGTCACCCCATTCAGTGGACGAAATCAAGCAGGCGCGTGCGGCGGTCGAAGGCCCGTTTTCGTTTATGAAAGGCAAGCTGCCGCGTTACCTCGGGCTGGATGAGCATCTTGAGCTTGGCATCAACATCGCGTGGTATCCAGGATTTACCCATCACGTCATGTGGGCCGCGCTGCATGATTTCATGCAGGACTTCCAGCAGCGGGGCATGGCGGCATGGGAGGATTTTCAGGAGAGCCGCAAGGACCGTCCGTATCCGCGCCCCGACGAGGGGCCGGACGGCGAGGGTGGTGAGAAGCAGCGTGAACTCGAGGAGCGTTATCTTTCCTCGGCGGCGCTGAAAAAATACCGGGGGTGAACCAATGGGCTACTACGAAAAGCATGTGTTCTTCTGCTGCAACCAGCGCGACGAAGGACGGAAATGCTGTAACAGCAGCGGTGCTTCTGGGCTGCGCGACTATACCAAGGCGCGCGTAAAAGAACTAAATCTATCCGGCAAAGGCAAAGTGCGTATCAACCAGGCTGGCTGCCTCGATCGCTGTAACGAGGGACCAGTGATGGTGATCTACCCGGAGGAGACTTGGTACACCTACGTCGACCAGGAAGACGTCGACGAAATCATACAATCGCACCTCGTCGATGGCCACGTCGTCGAGCGACTGAAGATATGAGCGGGCCATGGCGGAAAATACCGTAACACTGCTGGGTGTTGGCGATGTCGGCCCGTTGCATGAGCCGATGTCCGCGTATTCCGAACTGGCGAAGCCCGTCCTGGCCGCGGCCGATATCCGTTTTGGCCAGGTCGAGCGCGTGTACTCGGATAGCGGATTGCTCCAAGTGCATTCCGGCGGTTCGCACAGCCGCGTCAAGCCGCACATGGCGTCGGTGTTCACCGACTGCGGCTTCGACGTCGTGTCGCTCGCCAGCAATCACGCAATGGACTGGGGCGAGGACGCGTTGCTCGACACCGTCGCGCTTTTGAGAGACAAGGGCATGCACGTCATCGGCGCGGGGAAGAACCTGCGCGAGGCACGTGAGCCCGCGATCGTCGAGAAGAACGGGGTGAAAGTCGCTTTCCTTGCCTACTGCTCGATCCTGAACGCAGGCTATGCCGCGGCCCATGACAAAACCGGCATCGCGCCTCTGCGCGCCCATACCTATTACGAGCCGTTTGATTACCAGGCCGGCGTCCCTCCGCGCGTGGTCACCGTGCCGTACGAGGAAGACCTCGCCGGGTTGATCGAGGACGTGACGGCGGCGAAGAAAGCGGCCGACGTGGTGGTCTTGTCGCTGCACTGGGGCATCCATTTCATCCCGCGCCTGATCGCCGACTACCAGGTGACCATCGCCAATGCCGCGTTCAAGGCCGGCGCCGACCTGATTCTCGGTCACCACGCGCACACGCCCAAGGCGATCGGTGTGCACCAGGGCAAGGTCTGCTTCTACAGCCTGTCTAATTTCATCATGTCCTCGATCGCCAAGTCGCCAGAGAAGGCGGCGGTGTTCGAGAAACGCTACGGCGTTACTCTCGATCCCGACTACCCGCATCTTTCCTACGGCGCGGACGCCAAGCGCAGCCTCATTGCCAAGGCTGTGATCGCGAATGACGGCGTGAAGCGTGTCTCGTTCCTGCCGGTGCTGATCGACAAGCGGCTGCGGCCCGAAGTGCTGCGCCGGGGCGACGTGCGTTTCGACGAGGCGGTGCGTTTCATGGAGTGGGTGTCTGAGGATTTCGACCACAATTTCAAAATAGAAGGTGACGAAGTCCTGGTAACCTGTAGCAAATAAAAAAACAACTTAGGAGGAGAGAATGAAAGCAATAACCCTGATGGCTGCGCTGGCCTGTTCCTGTTGCGCAGCCACGGCTGCCGCGCAGCAAAAGCCGGAGAGACTGTCTGGTGGTTTTCCGAGTAAACCTATTCGCATCATCGTCAGTTCTGCGCCCGGCGGCGGTCAGGACATCACGACGCGACCGGTGGCGCATAAGTTGTCCGAGAACCTCGGCGTATCGGTCGTGGTGGACAACCGCGGCGGGGGCTCGGGCGTAATCGCCATGGACATCACTCGGCATGCCGCCCCCGATGGTTATACGCTGCTGGTCGGTGCCACCACTATGATATTGACCAGCGTGTCCGGCCGCGTTTCGTATGACGTGCGTGCGGCGTACGAGCCGGTGGTGCAAATGACCAACCAGCCGTACTTCCTGGTGGTGCATCCATCGGTACTTGTGGCAACGCCGAAGGAATTCGTCGACTATGCTAAGGGCAGCCCCGGCAAGCTGAGTTACGGCACCTCTGGACAGGGGAGCCTGCATTTCTACGGCATGGAGCAGTTCAGCACGATGGTCGGAATCAGAATGGTGCACGTTCCGTATAAAGGCAGCGGCCCCGCGCTGATCGATCTGCTGTCCGGGCAGATCCAGCTCATGTTCACCAGCACCATATCGGCGGTCCCGCACATGCGCGTCGGCAGGCTCAAGGCGGTTGCATTTACCGGCAAGCAGCGTACGCAGATCTCTCCGCAAACGCCGACTCTTGCCGAGACGATCGCGCCGGGCTTCGAACTGAAGAACATGTACAGCCTGTTCGCACCGGCCAATACACCAAAGCCGGTGCTTGCTCTGCTCAACCGGAAGGTGGCGTCCATCGTCAATGTGGGTGAAGTACGGGACAAGTTCGCCGCGGACGGTGCGGATCCCGCGCCGCCGATCAGTGCAGAAGAGTTCAAGAAAGCCTACAACCGCGAAGTGGCGATGTGGGAAAAACTGGTCAAAACCATGAAGGTGGAACGATGAACAAGCGTGAACTATCACTGGCCGCCTTCGTGACCGCGGCCACACTTACGGTCGCGCTGCTACCGGTGCCGGCCTTCGCCCAACAACGGAATGCGGCCCCGGGGCCGGGTGGCTACCCGATCAAGCCGGTGCGCGTTCTGGTCGGCTCGCCGGCCGGCAGCGGCAGCGACCTCTTGATGCGTGCTGTGGCGCAGAAGATGACCGAGCGGTTCGGCCAGTCGGTCATCGTCGACAACCGCCCCGGCGCGACCGGCGCGATCTCGCTCCAGCTCGCGGCACAGGCGATCCCCGACGGTTACACGCTCGCGACGCTATCAGCGCAGAATGTCACCGCCATGGTATTCGGAACGGTCACCACGAACATCCAGCGCGAGTTGACTGCGGTGGTGCTGATGATCACCCAGCCTTACTTGATGGTCGCGACGCCGTCACTGCCCGCCAGCACGGTGAAGGAACTGATCGCGTTAGCGAAAGCGAAGCCACTCGTATATGCCTCAAGCGGGACCGGCTCCGTGGTACACCTCGGCATGGAGCTATTCAAGTCCATGGCGGGTGTGGAGATGACCCACATCCCGTACAAGGGCAGCGGCCTGTCCATGTTGGATGTGATGGGCGGCCGCGTGCAGCTCGCGATCACCAACGTGCTCACGGCAACGCCACTCGTGCGCGGCGGTAAGCTGAAGGCACTGGCCATCACCAGCGGCCAGCGCGTGCAGGCGTTTCCCGACCTGCCGACTATCGCCGAGGCGGGTGTGCCGGGCTACGAGTTGCGTAGCTGGTACGGCCTGCTCGCCCCGAACAAGACCGCAGCGCCGCTGCTCGCCTATCTCAACCGCGAGGTGGCCGCGATCATGAGCGCGCCGGAGGTCAAGGACAAGCTCTCCGGCGACGGCGCCGAGGCGGCGTCACCCAACACGCCGGCGCAGTTCAGCGACGTGATCGCGCGCGAGAGCGCGAAGTGGGACAAGCTGATCAAGACAGGCGTCATCAAGCTCCAATAAAGGGGACGGACATGACGGGCATCAAGGTTGATTGACGGGAGGAACGATGGGGCAAGCTGTGGAAAATAATAAGGTAGCCAGGGATGCCGGCACGGGTGTCACGCGCAAGCTCGCGCGCCATGCAGCGACCCTGCGTTACGAGGTGCTGCCGCCGGCGCTCGTGGACATGATCAAGCAGTGCGTGCTTGATACGCTTGGCGTCACGATCGGCGCCAGCACTCTGGCGCCGGAGGCACGTATCCTGGCGGACTACGTGATTGAGCAGGGCGGGAAAGCGGAGGCGACGCTGCTCGGCTTCGGCGGAAAAGTGCCCGCCGCCGGCGCGGCTTTCGTCAACGGCAGCCTGGGCCACATGCTCGATTACGACGACATGGGCGAGAGCGGGCATCCCGGCATCGTCACCATCCCGGTCGCCCTTGCCGTGGCCGAGAAGCTGGGCGGCGTCAGCGGGCGCGACCTCATCGCCGCGATCGCCGTCGGCACCGACGTGATGACGCGCATCAGCCGCGCCATCGACGTGCCGGACTGGACGATGACCGAGGGCTGGTTCGCGACGCAACTGATCGGCTTCGTCGCGGGCGCGGCCACCGCCGGCCGGCTGCTGGGGCTGAACGAGGAGCAGATGGAGAACGCCCTCGGCATCGGCTTCAACCAGATGAGCGGCACGCGGCAGATGGCCGAGGGCGCTGCGACGCACATGCGTTCGATGCAGGCCGGCTTCTCCGGTCAGGGCGCCGTGCTCGCGGCGGAACTCGCGCGGCGCGGCATCATCGGCTCGAAGGACGTCATCGAGGGACGTTACGGCTTCTTCAAGACCTACATTCGCGGCTGCGAACCCGACTTGGACGGGATCGTGGACGGGCTCGGCGTGAAGTTCCCGCTGCTCGAGAAGCACGGCTTCAAGGTGTGGCCGGCGTGCGCCTACACGCGTACGACGAATGCCTCAACGCTGGCCATGCGGGAGCAGCACGGGCTCAAGCCCGAAGACATCGAGTTAATCACCATCGTCGGCGGCACCGGCGGTACACAGCAACTGTGCGAGCCGCTCGCGGCGAAGCGCCGGCCGAAAGTCAGCATCGATGGAAAGTTCAGTATCCCGTTCACTACCGCGGTGATGATGGCGAAGGGCAACGTTACGCTGCGCGACTACACCGAGGAGGGGCTCCGCGATCCGGCGGTGCTCGCCATAGCCGACCGGGTGAGCTACCGGCCAGGCACTCAGCCGGTCACGGGCAAGGGCGGCTCGCAGGACGTGTCGAAGACCTCGGTCGAGATCGTTACCCGTGATGGCCGGCGCTTCGAGCACAGGTCGACCAACGTGCCCGGCGACCCGAAGAACCCGGTTTCCTGGGAGCAGCTGGAGGCGAAATTCCACGACTGTGTGTCATTTTCGGCGAAGCTGGTCGCGCGCGGTGCTACCGACAGCGCCGTCGAGATGATCCGGAATCTGGAGGTTACGCCCGACGCTACCGAAGTCGTCCGCCTGTTGTCGTGACCGATTAAATAAAGGAACGAGAGATGGCACAAGGTTACTCCGAAGTTTCTTTCATTGGTACCGGCGATTGTGGTCCGGTTCACGGGCCCCAGGACGGGTTTCCGGTCGAGCGCTACACCGAGCTGGTGCGCCCCGTGCTCGCCAAGGTGGACCTACGTTTCGCCAATTGCGAGCGCCAGTATTCATCGCGTGGCACCGGCAGCGAGCTCGCGCCGCACGGTCGCCAGCCGCCGGAGATGGCGAAGATCTTCACCGACTGTGGCTTCGACGCGGTGACGATCGCCAATAACCATATGTACGACTACGGCCCCGACGCGCTGCTCGATACCCGTGCGTTGCTGCTGGAGAAGGGTATCAAGGTCACAGGCGCTGGCAAGAACCTCGCCGAAGCGCGTGAGCCGGCGATCGTGGAGAAGAACGGCGTCAAGGTCGGCTTCCTCGGCTATTGCTCGGTGATTCCCGAGGGCGGAGAAGCAGGCTCCGACAAGGTGGGCATCGCGCCGTTGCGCGTGAAGACTAATTACGAGCTGCGTGGGCCGCATGCGCCGGCGCGCGTGCTGACCGAGCCCGACGAGGGCGACATGAAGATGATCCTCGGGGATGTCGCCGCGCTGCGCAAGAGGGTGGATATCGTGATCCCCGTCTTCCATTGGGGCGTCATCTGGGCGCCGCGCATCATCGCGGACTACCAGGTGACCGTGGCGCGCGCCTGCATCGACGCCGGTGCCGACATGGTGATGGGTCACCATGCTCACGTGCCGAAGGCGATCGAGATGTACAAGGGCAAGGCCATCTTCTACAGTCTGAGCAACTTCTGCATGACCAAGCCTTTCCCTTCGCCGAAATGGAAAGAGGAACCGTGGAAGCACGGTGCGCTGCGCAACCATGCCGACCAGAATCCCGACATGCCGCTGCTGCCGTACGGTCGGGATGCTCGACGCTCGCTGCTGGCGAAGGCGGTCTTCACCAAGTCGGGTGTGAAGCAGGTTTCTTTCCTGCCGATGATGATCGACGATCTCTATCGCCCGGAAGTGCTGCGCAAGGACGACCCGCGCTTTGACGACATGGTGCGTTACATGGACTGGGCGTCGGAGGGGTTCGAACATCACTTCACTGTGCAGGGCGACGAAGTGATCATCACCGCGGCGGACAATGCCGAGGGGAAAGCTGCGTGACATGATGGAGAAAAGCACGGTACACAACGCGGTCGATGGCTTGCAGCAGCGGATCACCGAATACGCTGTCGGTCTGGCTTACGACACGCTGTCGGCGGACGCCGCGCATGCGGCAAAAGTTCGGGTTATCGACACGCTGGCCGCGCTCGCCGGCGGTTTCGACGGCGAGCCGTGTCTCATCGCCCGTAGGATGGCCGCCCGCTTGCCGGATACCGACGGCGTCACCATCACCGGCACGACGATAAAGACCACGCCCGACATGGCTGCTTTCGTCAACGGCACGACCGCGCGTTACGTCGAACTGAACGACGTCTACCACTGGCCCGGCAGCGCTGGCGGCCACCCGAGCGACGTGGTGATGCCCTTACTCGGCGTTGCCGAGCATGCGCGCGTGAGCGGCCGCGAGCTGATCGCCGCGGTTGTGCTGGCCTACGAAATTTACCTGCGGCTGTCCGACGTCATCGGCAAGCGCCCTTTCGACTGCGCGAACTACGCTTGCTTAGCCGTTGCGGTGGCGTCGGCGAAGCTGCTCGGCCTCTCGCGTGAGCAGATCGCGGCCGCGGTCTCAATGGCGGTCGTGCCCAACACCATCCTGAGGCAGGTGCGCACCGGCCACCTGTCCATGTGGAAAGCGGTGACGGCAGGCCATGCCGGCAAAGCGGGCGTGTTTGCCGCGATGCTCGCCCGGGAAGGCATGAACGCGCCGTACCTGCCGTTTGAAGGCAAATCGGGTTGGTGCGATCACATCGCCGGCAAGCGTTTCTCACTCGACGTGCTGGGCGGCAAGGGCACACCGTTCAAGATACTCGACACGCTGATCAAGCTGCGTTCGTCGTGCGCGACGACGATATCCTCGATCCTCGCCGCGGAGAAAGTCGCGCCCGCCCTGAAGAGCCGCATCGGCGACGTGGAGCGCGTTACGGTGGAAGTCTACGAGACCGCGAAGCTGGGCATGGCGACCGGCGAACATCACTGGAATCCAGATTGCCGGGAGACGGCCGATCACAGCATTCCGTACGTGGTGGCCGCCGCGCTGATGGACGGCACTGTCACCCCCCGGCAGTTTGACGACGCGCACCTGAAGAGCCCGGACCTGCGCGCGCTGCTCGCCAGGATTGAGGTGGTGACCAACGACGAATTCACGAAAGCCTACGAGCGGTCGCCGGTCGAGCACCAGACGCGCGTTATCGTGCTGATGCGCGGCGGCGAGCGCCTCGTCGGCGAGTCGGGTGGCGACAAGGGCGACCTGTCACAGCCGAAATCCGACGCCCAGATCACCGAGAAATTCCTTGGCGTGACCGAGGAATTCCTGGGGCCGTCGCGGGCGCTAGCGGCACTCGACCGCCTGTTCAGACTTGAAGAACTTGATAGTGCAGAGCGAATTCCCAGCGATTTTGTCAGAAAGTGAAAAAGGAGAGAACAGATGGCCAAGAACGGCTTCAAGATTTTCGACACCGACACCCATGTGGGCCCGTATCTCGACGTCCTCGAGAAATACCTGACCGACGGAGACAAGGCGAAACTGCCGGCTTGGGAGCAGTTCAAGTCGGCGACTAACCGCGGCTACGCTATATACGCGAAAGGGCAGCGCCACTACCGCCGCCGTCTCGGTGCGTCCGACCCGCAGGACACCCGCGGCCAATACATGGCCGGCTTCACCGGCGCGCACGGCGCGCGTAAACCACACCCGCGTGTGGACTACGAGCCCGCCGAGCGAATCAACGATATGGATTTCGAGGGGGTGGACGCAAACTTGCTGTTGCCTTCGGGCTGGTTCGGCACATGGACTGCGGGCGACGATGTGGCGCTCGAGCAGGGCATGTACAGCGCCTACCACCGCTGGATGGAAGACTACTGTTCTGCTTACCCCGATCGTCTCGGCGGGGTGATCCTCTGTTGCGCGCGCGACATTACCGGCGCGCTGGAGGAGATCAAGCGTTGGGGGAAATCGCGCTGGGCATGGGGCTTGATGGTCTACGCGCCTCACGGCATGCCGCTCGATCATCCCGATATCGAGCCGGTATGGGCGGCGGCACAGGAATACGACCTGTCGGTCGCGCTGCATACCTTTACCGTGATGCCGCCGTACGCGCCGGGCGGCTTGGACACTTGGGACAACCTGTTCCTCCAGCGCTCCGCTTCCCACCCTTGGTGCGGCATGCGCAACATGGCCGCGCTGATCGGTGCCGGCGTGATGGACCGCTATCCGAAGTTACGTATCGGCACGCTCGAGGCCGGCCACGGCTGGCTGCCGTTCTGGATGGAGCGGCTGAACGAGCACGCCAAGACGATCGCCTCCGCGCTGCCCGAGCTGAACCACACCCCGGGCGAGTATGTCACGGGCGGCCGCTATTTCCAGAGCATCGAGGTGCCGGAAGGCGAGAAGCTGACTAACGCGGTGATCGACCTCATCGGTGAGGATGTGCTAATGTACGCATCCGACTATCCGCACGGCGAGAGTCATTTTCCGCACACTGTGGAGACGGTGATGGCGTGGAACATGTCTGAGACGCGCAAGCGTAAGCTGTTTTGGGATAACGCCCTGCGTTACTACACCCGCTGCGGACTGAAATAAGCGGGGTGAGGGAATAACCATAACGAGGATGGGTGCCATGAAGCACTGCAGGCTCATCGCCGCGACAATTGCGGCTGGCGCGCTCTCCTCCGGCGCGGCGTTCGCGCAGGGCGCGACGGAGTTTCCAGCCAAGCCGGTGCGGGTTATCGTCGGGCTCGCGCCCGGCGGCGGCACCGACATCCAGGCGCGGCTGCTGGCTCAGAAGTTGAGCGTCAATATGGGGCGCTCGTTCGTGGTAGAGAACCGTACCGGCGCCGGCGGCACGCTCGCCTACGCCCATGTCGCGAAGTCGCCCGCCGACGGCTATACGCAGTTGGCAGTCGCGAGCGGCTACTCGATCACGCCCGCCGTCTACGCCAAGCTCACCTACGATCCGATCCGGGATTTCGCGCCAGTGTCGCTGGTGATCCAAGCGCCGATCCTGCTGATGGCACACCCGTCGCTGCCGGTGAAGTCGACCAAAGAGCTGGTCGCGCTCGCTAAAAACAGGCCCGGTGTGCTCGACGGTGCGTCTGCCGGTTTCGGCACGTCCAATCACATGGCGCTTGAGCTGTTCAACCTGCTGGCCGGCACGAAGATCACCCACATACCGTATAAGGGCACGGGGCCAGCGCTGATTGACGCGATGTCGGGGCAGGTGCAGTTGATCTTCGGCAACATCCTCTCGTCCCTGCCCTACGTGCGGCAGGGGCGCCTGAAGGCGCTGGCGGTAACAAGCGCGACTCGGGCGAAAGCGATGCCCGACCTGCCGACCATCGCGGAGTCGGGAGTGCCCGGCTACGAGATGACTACTTGGCTCGCCTGGTTCGCGCCCGCCGGTACGCCGCCGACGATCATCGGCAGGATGAGCGCCGAACTCGCGAAGGCTGTGCGTTCGCCCGACGTGGCGGAGAGTCTCACTGCCGACGGCGGCGAGCCGGTCGGCAGCACCCCTGAGCAACTCGCTCGGCATCTCGCCGCGGAGATCGCGCGCTGGCGGAAGGTTGTGAAAGCGGCAGGTATGAAAGTCGAGTAAACAACATGACATCGTAGCTGGCGGTGGTTTTGCAGCGCCGGCAGGAGGGACGTCTGTGCAACCTGCAGTCAGCTAACCCATTAAGTTTTTGCTGGTTGTTGTGCCCCAAGCCACCAGTTGCGCGTCCGATATCAATACCAGCTTGTTTGCAACTCAATTTCTGGGGTTAGTCGTGGGTGCGGCCACCGCTGGTCGGCTGCTCAAGCTGGACGCAGACTAAATGTAAAGCGGGCTGCGTATCAGCTTTAATCAAATGAGCGCGAGCTGGCAAATGGCTGTTGGTGCTGCGACGCATATGCGCTCGATGTAGGCCGGATTTTCAAAGCAACGTGCCAATATCGCCGCACTTCTGGCCAGGCGCATGATTACCGGTTCCAAGGAAATCATCGAAGGACGCTACGGTTTCTTCAAGATCTACATTCGCGGTGCGTATTCCACGGAACCTGGACACCCAGTCCAGAGCAAACTGGACAGTCGGAGCGTAGCGACGCGGATGTTGTTTTTTACTCCTGATTGTTGGGTTTCGTCAAACCTCTTTTGCTTTTCTGATTGAATCGCCGGACAGGCTAAGTTTGTGCGCGTTATGCACGAGCCGATCCAGAATGGCATCCGCCAAGATGGGATCACCGATTGCGGCGTGCCAATTGTCCACCTGCAACTGGCTGGTAAGTGTGGTTCAGCCGATATCTCCCGGACTTCCGTTGAAATTGTTACCGGTGATGGGTGACGCTTCGAACATCGGTCAACCGGGGTTCCCGGAGAGCCGAAAAACCCGGTGAGTTGGGATCGACTGGAAGAGAAATTTTTCGACTGCGTTTCGTTTTCCGAAAAACCGATCCCGTCCGGCAGTCTGGTTTCTGCTGCCAATAGAATATGAGGATTGGAAACCTAATCAGATGCAACTGCAGTCGTGCGCTTGCTTGTATGAATGTGGTGCGAAGATCAACCAATTCAATGTCATATCGGGTGCAAATTTGTAATGTCAGTTCTTCTTAGTCGGATTTTCGATCTGAGGCGTTGTCCCTGGTTGCTGCTGCCGCCGCAACCGAGTCCGGCAACGCTGACCTTGAGGCCGGTGCGGCCGAGGGTGGTGTATTCCATGCCTAATGTTAATTCAAAAACAACAATTAAAACAATTGCTTATAAAATATTGCCGCAATAAAGTGACGGCGGGTAACTATTCAGTGCGAGCGGAAAGTCAAAAGCTTCCCTCACCCCGCCCTCTGCTCCGCTTCCAGTGTTCCCTTGTCCCGGAGGGAGAGGGAAGGTCGCTGAGTTTGCCGCACGCACTGAATGGATACGACGGCGGAATGAATGGCGGGAATCACTGCCGGGCAAAGGCTATGCGACCGGCCAGATGCGGCAACCCACCGCCGGCGAGTAAGGCGCGTGCTGGAGTTGCGGCACCACCCGGCCCATCCAGGTATTCGGGTTATCACGTTCGGCTTCGTGCGGTGCGAAATGCTGTTCGCGTAATTCGAGGCTGCTGAACTCGTGCAGGATCGCATGTTTGTAGCTGCCGACGGTGGCCAGCATTTTGCGCGCGCCGACGCAGCCGGGCAGAGTTGCCAGCAGCGGAAACCGCTGCTGCGCGTACCAGCCGCCGAGGTCGTCCTCGACGGCGGGTGTCGGCGCATTGTAGTTGCCGATCTGCACCACCGGCGCTGTGGTCAGGCCGGGGCCGCGTGTGCCGGCGTCCGGGCCGTCGATGCGGACTTCTTCGGCGAGGATGCAGGCGGCGGAATGCTGGCGCATGCCGATATATTTTTTCGTTTCGGCATTTTGCCGTGTGGCGAGCTGGCCGGGGCTGGGATTGAGGAAGGTCTGGGTGGTCTCGCCGCCGAACAGTGCAAGATAACCGGTGCCGCGTCCGCCGTGGCCGAGTTCATAGTGTGCCGCCCAGCGGTAACCGGGGCGTGACAGTTTCTCCGGAATATGGATGCGATGAAACCAGTCGCAGTATTCCGCTTTGTGCTCAGCGGCGATGTCGTACCAGATTGCCCAGATGCCCCGATCCATGTGTGCCCCCCCTGTTGCAGGGATTGTAATGCAGGCCGGCCGGTGTCTTGTTCAAGCGCATGGTGTGGACATGGGCGCACTGGTATTCTGCCTGCAACGGTTGGATCACATCCACCATAACCCGGAGGATTACATGAGTATTCGCAAGTCAGAGTGTTGCGGCGTAAGCGATGGCGGCATCATTTTTACCGGCTGCAACATAAGCAATGCCGCACAGGCACACCCGGCGGGCGGGCGGCGCCGGCAGGTGCTGGTGAATGGCAAGCGCGTCAAGACCATCGACGTGCATGCGCATTGTGTGGTGGCCGAGGCGCTGGCATTGATCAACATGAAGGTTGCAGACCAGCGCGGCCCCGGCATCGGGGACGTGGGATCGCGCCGCCTCGCCGAAATGGACGAGCAGGGCATCGACATCGAGGCGCTGAGCATCAATCCGACCTGGTATCGCGCCGAACGCGATGTGGCGGCCGAAGTTGTCCGCATCCAGAACGAGCGGCTCGCGGAATATTGCGGAACCTATCCCGACCGTTTTGTCGCGTTCGCGTCGGTGGCGCTGCAATTTCCGGACCTTGCGGTGGAACAACTGGTGCATGGCGTGAAAAAACAGGGTCTGCGTGGCGCGGCGGTCGGCGCCAGTGTCGCGGGCGCGGAGTTTTCCGATCCAAAGTTCCATCCGTTCTGGGCCAAGGCCGAGGAACTGGGTGTGCTGATATTCATCCACCCGCAGAGCACGCCGCAACTGGAGCCGCGCTTCAAGGGCAACGGCTGGCTGTCGAACACCATCGGCAATCCGCTGGACACCACCATTGCGCTGTCGCACCTGATTTTTGATGGCACGCTGGATCGTTTCCCCGGCCTGAAAATCTGCTCCGCGCACGGCGGCGGTTTCCTGCCGTCGTATGCTCCGCGTTCGGACCAGAGTCTGCGCGTCGCCCCCGAGATGGATACCGGCGTGAAGCTGAAGAAAAAACCGACCGAGTACCTGCGCGACATGTATTACGACACGCTGGTGTTCACCGATGAAGCGCTGCGCCATCTGGCGGCGGAGGTCGGCGTCGACAAACTGGTCATCGGCACCGATCACCCGATCCCGTGGCAGGCCGATTCGGTCAACCACATCCTTAACGCGCCGGGATTCACTGACGCCGAGCGCCGGATGATGCTCGGCGAGACCGCGGCGAAGCTGCTGGGCATTCCGCTGTAACATTTATATCCGGTTCTTTCACCGCGAATCTTTTACCGGTCTTTCAAACAGGAGGCTGTCATGGAACGCAAAAAAGCGAGTGATTATCCGCCGGAAGTGATGAAGCTGTTCGACGGTTATGTGCACGGCGCTCTGAACCGCCGCGAATTCCTCGACCGCGCCGCCAAGTATGCGGTGGGCGCGTTCACCGCAGCGGCGATGCTGGAGAGCCTGAAGCCGAATTTCGCCCTGGCGCAGCAGGTGGCGAAGGACGATCCGCGCATCCGCACCCAGTATCTGGAATACGATTCGCCGAACGGCTCGGGCAAGATGCGCGGTTATTACGCTGCGCCGGCTAATGCCAAAGGCAAGCTGCCGGCGGTGCTGGTGATCCACGAGAATCGCGGCCTGAACCCGTACATCGAGGATGTCGTGCGGCGGCTGGCGGCGGCGAATTTTGTTGCTTTCGGCCCGGACGCGCTGACGCCGGTCGGCGGTTATCCCGGTGACGAAGATGCGGCGCGCAAGCTGTTCGCGGCGCAGGACGCGAAAAAGCGCGAGGAAGATCTCTACCAGGGCGCGCAGTTCCTCCGGCAGCGGCCCGAAGCGGGAAAGCTCGGCGCAGTCGGTTTCTGTTTCGGCGGCCTGATCTGCAACCTGCTGGCGACACGTATTCCTGAACTCGTGGCTTCGGTGCCGTACTACGGCCGCCAGCCACCGGCGGCGGAGGTGCCGAAAATCAAGGCGTCGCTGCTGATCCATTACGCCAGCGACGACGAAGGCGTCAACAAGGGCTGGCCGGCCTACGAAGAAGCGCTGAAGGCGAACAAGATCCGTTACACCGCGCACATCTATCCCAACACGCTGCACGGTTTTCACAACGATACGACGCCGCGTTACGACGAAACCGCGGCGAAACTGTCGTGGCAGCGCACGCTGGAGTTTTTTAACCAGCAGTTGCGGAGCTGAGCACGTCCGTGCCGCGTCTGCCGTTGCGCCAGGCGCGGGGGCTGGCATGCGGTGCGTGTTTGTTTGCCGCCGGCGCAGGGCTCTGTGCCGCGCAGCCGACGCCGGCGGAGTATCCGGCGCGGCCGATACGCCTGATCGTTGCCGAGTCGCCGGGTTCGGCCGACGAGTTTTTTGCGCGTTCGCTCGGTGCCGAGCTCGAGGCGCTCTACGGGCAGCGGGTGGTGATCGACAGCCGTCCGGGTGCCGGCGGACTGATCGGCAACACCCTCGTATCGCAGGCGACGGCTGACGGCCACACGCTGGGCATGGTCGGCGTAACCCGGCTGATCACGGCGCTGATGCGCGAACAACCGCCGTACCGGGCGCTGGCGGATATCGTCGGCGTGGCCCATGTTGCATCAATCACCAATGTGCTGGTGGTGACCCCGCGAATACCCGTGCACAGCGCGGCGGAGTTTGTGCGTTACGCCAGGGTGCGCCCGGGCGAACTCAATTTTGCGTCGCTGGGCATCGGTTCGGCATCCCATCTGGCCGGCGAAGTGTTTTCACGGGCGCTCGGCGTGACGGCGGTGCATGTTCCGTTCCGCACGGTGACCAGCACGTATGTCGAAATGGGGCTGGGGCACGTGCATTACGCGGTGTTGACACTGCCCGCGGTACTCGCACCGTTGCGCGAAGGGCGGCTGCGTGCGCTCGCGGTGATGACGCCGAAGCGCAGTGCCGCGTTGCCGGCGGTGCCGGCGATCGCCGAAGTCGGCTTGCCGGAGGCGCAGTTCGACAGCTGGTCGGGCATTGTTGCGCCGCGCGGCACGTCACGGCGTATCGTTGAGCAGCTGCACGGCGACATTACGCTCAAGCTGCGCAAGTCGGCGCTGCGCAGGAGTTTCATGCTCCAGGGCGCGGAAACGGTGGGCGACAATACGCCGGACGGTTTCATGCGGCTGATGCAGAACGAGTATCTGCGGTACGAGGCGCTGATCCGCGACGGCGGCATCCGGCCGGAGTGAGTGCAGCGACGTTTTTGGAAAGTCAGCGCTGTCTGCGCATTGATGTCGTGCCGGATCGTGCCATGAGCCACGCAGGGATGATGGCAAATACGTAGACAATGGCGACAGCGAGGAAACTGTCGCGAAATCCCATGGTGTAGGCCTGTGCGTGGATCACCTTGCCGAGGAAATCCAGCGCAGCCGGACCCTGCAGATCTTCGGGTACGCCCGCGCGGGCGAGCAGTGCTTCGATATGACGCAGCAGCTCCAGGGTCGTGGAGTTGGCGGCGGTCTGCATCGCGGTCAGCGTGTCACTGTGGAAAAAAGTCCGGCGGTCGAGCAGGACCGACAGCAGGTTGACGCCGAAGGCGCCGCCCAGCTGGCGCACGAAATTGATCATCCCGGCACCCTGGCTGAGCAACTCCGGCGTGACTGCCCGCATGGCGGTGAGGTTCAGTGCCGGTTTGATCAGCGAGATGCCGATTCGTGACAGCACGACTGCCCAGGCGATGGTCCAGAACGGCATGTTGGTGTCGACGCTGGCGAGCCAGAAAGCCGAAACTGCAAAGAACAGCAGGCCGGTGATGATCAGCGCTGTCGGGGAAATGCGGTCGCTCATGTAGCCGCCTATGGGCATCAACGCCCCCATCACCAGGCCGGCGGGCATCAGCAGGAGTCCGGCGGCGAGCGGTGTTGCGTGTTGTATGGTCTGCACGAACAGTGGCACCAGATAGGTGGAGCCGAATATTCCCGCGCCGTAGATCAGGCCCACGGCAGAAGCCGCCGCAAAGCGGGGGTTGGCAAATAGGCGCAGGTTGACCAGAGGGGCGTCAGCCCGGAGGGACCACACGATGAAGGCGCCGCCGGTGACGGCGGCAACCGCGAACAGCGACAGCACATAGTCCGAGTTCCAGCCTTCGCGCTGGCCGTTGGAGAGTGCGGTGAGCAGGGTGGCGATGGCGACCGACAGCAGCACGAAACCCGACCAGTCGAAACGCGCGCGGTCGCTGCTGCCTTCGCGTCCCGGCAGGAACAGGCCGCCGATGATGATGGCCAGCATGCTGACCGCCATCGGGGCGAAAAAAATGAACCGCCAGTTGAACAGGTCGATCAGCACGCCGCCGAGCGTCGGACCGATGGCCGGACCGAGGATCACGCTCATGCCGAAAAATCCCATTGCCGCGCCGCGCTGGTTTGGCGGAAACACCCGGAACAGCGTGTACATCGCCAGCGGCTGCAGGATGCCGGCGACGGCACCCTGCACGATGCGGGAGAAGATCAGCACGTTTTCGTTGGGGGCGAGTCCGGCGAGCATCAGTGCCACGATGAACACGGCCAGCGACCCGACGAAGACGTTGCGCTGGCCGAAACGCTGCATCAGCCAGGCATTGAGCAGCATGCCGACGGTCATGGCGGCGAGCGTGCCGGTGGACAGCCACTGTGCGCGGTCCTGGCCGATGCCGAATGCACCCATGATGTCGGGTATCGCGACGTTGACGCTGGTGGTGGTCAGCACTGCCGAAATCGTGCCCAGCATCACCGTGACCGTTGCGAGCCAGCGGTACGCCGGCCCGTAACGGGCGAACAGTTCTTCAGTCGTTGCGGCGGGCTGCAATGGTCACCTCGACCATCATGCCGGGTCGGAGCACAGGATCTTTCTGTGTGAGCTGGATGCGCACCGGCAGGCGTTGCGTGATCTTGGTGAAGTTGCCGCTGGGGTTGGGGTCGGGGATCAGCGCGAATTTGCTGGTTGCCGCACGCCCGATGCGGAAGATCTCGCCCTTGAAAGTGCGGCCGGGGTAGGCGTCGACTTTGATGTCCACCTCCATGCCCGGTTTCAGCCGGGCGATGTCGGTTTCCTTGACGTTGGCTTCGACCCAGATCGCTTCTGGATTGTGGAACATCAGGATGCGCTGCCCGGTCGAGACGTGTTCACCCTTGCGGACAAAGGTTTTGACCACACGACCGTTGTCCGGGCTGGTGATGACGCGATCGGCAATGTCAATGTCGCGGCGGCGGATTTCGGCGCGGATCTCATCGACCTGGCGTGCGAGAGTAGTGTATTGGTGTTGCATGACCTGCAGTTCGCGCCGGCTGCCGTGTGCGGCGGCAACGGTGCCGCGCACCGAAGCAATGTCGGCGAGTGCCTTGCGGTGGTTTTCCTGTGCCGCCTGGTAGGCGGTGCGTGCCCGCTCCATGGCCTGCGGCGAGAGCCATTTCGCGGCGGCGAGTTCGCGCGCACGTTCGTAGTCATCCCGGGCCTGCTTGAGCTGCGCATCAAGCGCGGCAGCCGCGGCTTCGGCGGCCTTCAGGCGATGGTTTTCGCTCTGGTACTTGCCCTCTGTTTCGAGATCGACCTGGCCGCTGCGGGCGCGCACTCCCGCCATCTGGCCTTCAACGGCCTGAAGACGTGCGACCAGCGCATCGCGCTGCAGCCGCGAATCACGATCGTCGATGTGGAACAGCAGATCGCCTTTCTTGACGATTTCGCTTTCAATGACGGGCAGTTCGGTGACCCAGCCCGATACGCGACTCGACAGCGTGATGATCTCGCCGTCGATCCGGGCGTCGTCGATGTAGACGTGGGTCCAGCGGAAATATGACCAGTGCACGATCCAGACCAGCAGACCGAGGGCAGCAGCAGCCAGCAGCCACGATTTGGGGCGGGCAAACCTGTTTGCCCGGACCGCGCTGTGTCCGGCTCGCGGCTGTACGCCGCTGGGTTCCTCGTTGGCCATGAAGTGTTGTCACTCGGACGATCGGGTTGTTGTGCCGCGATGCGTGGTGCACGCGGGTGCGGACGCCGCCAAGTCCGCTTTGTGTTTTGACTATTACTGATATATTTTCAGGAATGCAAGCAGACAGCGACAATAAGTCCGCTATGTGGGTACTCCGGAAATGGCGGCCTGATGCCGGTGGAGGCGAGTAGGCCGATCGTCATCAACAAAAAACCCCGCCGCAGCGGGGCTTTATTACGCGGTAGCCGTTGATCAGGTGCCGCGGCCCCACAGTCCGCAGTAGCGGCGCAGCACGAACGGCAGGTTGTTTTTGTAGCCGGGCCAGGATTCGTATTTTGGCAGCGTGACTTCCTTTTCCGCCGGTTCCCAGCATTTGCCTTCGCGCGCCGCAGTTTTAACGGCTGCAGAGGCGTCGCGCAGGAACTGCAACTGCGCACGCACGTCATCCTTGGTGCCGAGACGGCCGTTGGGTGCACCTGGATGGCCGGGGATCAGCCGCTCCCAGTCCATCGCCAGCATGGATTCGATGGATTTTTCGGCTTCGAGCGGATGGAAGTCAATCATGCCGCGGCCGGGTACCGAGCCCACCGGCAGGGTATCCACCACAAACAGGATTTTTTCCTTGGGCAGGCGCATGGCGATGGTGCTGTCGGAATGATTGAGGCCGTGGTAGGTCAGCTCCAGCGTGGTTTCGCCGAGTTTGATGACGCGTATTTTATCAATCACCTCGTCGGGCAGCGGCGTGTGCGGGTCCTTGATCACGGCTAGCCTTTCCTTCGCGCGCTTGTGGGCGATGATCTTCGCGCCGGCATCCTTGAACGGCTGGCCTCCGGCGATGTGGTCGAAATGGTGGTGGCTGTAGATCAGGTACTTGATCGGCTGGCTGGTCACCTTTTTGATTTCTTCGATGTAGGTGGTCACCGCCTGCGGCCGGCCGTAGCCGATGGGGTCGGTGGCAATCACCCCGGCGGAGGTGACGACGAACATCGCCTGATGGTTGCCGTAACGGAAGACGTAGACGTTGTCGGTGCCATCGACTTTGGTGGTGGCAAACAGCGGTGGTTTTTCCGCGGGCGCCGCGGCAGGCTGGTCCTGGGCTACGGCACTGACTGTGAAACTCAGGGCGATGACGGCAAGCATGATGCGCAACATGGTTTCCTCCGGAGTATTGCAATCGGGCCTCTCCCGGCTGCATCGGCGCATATTATGCCCGTGGAAGATGCAGCTAAAGTTACCGGAATTTTGTCGGTTCGCGGGAATACGGGCTGGGCCGATCGTGTTTCCAGGCTCTGCCAAGCTTTACAAGCGCCGGGTCCACAGCGAGAATCATCAAGCAATTCAATAATTGTCAGGATCAATAATCCGGATGCCAAGAGGGGAGATCAGCATGTCAGCCAGTAATTACGTCCGGAGCGCCTGCGGTTTGTTAAGTCTTGCCCTGTTGGGTGCAATCTTCAGCGCTGCAGCACAGCAGAACTATCCGGTGCGGGCGATCAGGATCATCATTCCTTCCGGAGCCGGTGGCGGTACCGACTCGACGACACGCATGGTCACGCCCAAGATGGATGAGTTTCTTGGCCAACGGGTCCTAGCCGAGAACCGTCCCGGAGCCGGCTCCATTGTCGGCAGTGAAGCGGTTGCGCGTGCGGCGCCCGACGGCTACACGCTGCTGACGGCGATCAGCAGCATGACCATCCAGCCGTCGATGCAGAAGAATCTGCCCTTCGATCCGGTGCGCGATTTCGCGCCGGTCAGCCAGTTCGTGGTCCTGCCTAACATATTGGTGGGACATCCTTCGATGCAGCCGAAAAACATCAAGGAGTTGATCGCTTTTTCGAAATCCCGTCCCGGCAAGCTGGAGTTTGGATCGGCGGGCACCGGCTCCAATCTGCACCTGTGCATGGAAATGTTCCTGAGCATGGCCGGGCTGAAGATGGTGCATGTGCCTTACAAGAGCGCGAACACGGCCATTTCTGATCTGATCGCCGGTTATGTGCCATTCATGATCACCAACATGATCACCGGCACCCAGCAGCTTAAAGCCGGCCGCGTGCATGCCTATGGCGTGACCAGTGCCGCGCGCTCAAAGATTGCGCCGAACATTCCCACCATCGCCGAACAGGGTGTTAGCGGTTATGACGCCGTGCAGTGGTACGGTCTGATGGCGCCAGCGGGTACGCCGAAGGACATCGTCGCCAAGCTGCACAAGAGCGTGGTGTTCGCGCTGCAGGATCCCGGCGTGCGCGAGCGTTTCCTGGCCAGTGGTGCCGACCCGGTAGGCAATACGCCGGAAGAATTCTCGACGCTGGTGCGTTCCGAAGTCACCAAATGGGGCAAGGTGGTGCAGGCCGCCGGCATCAAACCGGAATAACCCGCTATTCCTGCCCCTCATGATTTTCATTCCCCTCTCCCACGAGTGGGAGAGGGGTTAGGGGAGAGGGAGGCAGTGGACGTCAAAATAACATCCCGTATCTGCTCTAACACCGCTTCTGTTTTCTGCATCACATCGTTATTCCAGAACCGCAACACCGTATAACCCTGACGACGCAGCCATGTGTCGCGTTGCTGATCGTAGCTCATCTGCTCAGCATGCTGGCCACCGTCGAGTTCGATGATCAGCCGGTGTTCCATGCAAATAAAATCAACTATGTAGCGGCCGATTGGTTTCTGGCGTTTGAATTTCAAACCCATGTAGCGGTGGGCGCGCAGGTGGTACCACAGGCGTTGTTCGGCGGCGGTCTGGTTGGTGCGCAGGGATTTTGCTTTATGGATGAGCATTGCCCTCGCCCCAACCCCTCTCCCGCACGCGGGAGAGGGGCTATATGTCGAATCAATACGGAGTTTTGGTGATTCGTCCGCTGGCCTCGACAAACCAGCGTTCACTGGCGAATGGTTTGCCCGTCAGCCGCGCATTCATCCAGTCTGCCACCAGTACTGCAGGCGCGGGACCGAGACTGGCGGCGGGTACGTTGCCTACCGAGTGGCGGCTGTCTTGATACACCACCAGCCGTTTCGGACATTGCAGCGTCGCCAGCAGGCGCTCAGTGTGCGCCAGCGGCGACAGTTCATCGGATTCCCCGGCCACGCACAAATACGGGATGCGGATCTTGTCGGCATGGCCTTCCCAGGTCAGTGACTTGCGAAATTCGTCGAACGCGGCCTCGTCGGTGTAGCCGGACATGTACATAAAGCGCTGCTTGAAGGTGGGCGAGGCTTCTTCGAAGATGGTGTGGAATCCGGGCTCGAGGCAGGTGGCGGTGATCGCGCAGGCCCGGTAGCGGGATTCGCTGGCGCAGGAGATGGTCGCGAAGAACGAACCGAAGCTCTGGCCAACGACACCGATGCGCTGGGGGTCGATCTCCGGCCGCGTCACCATCCAGTCCATGATCGCGTGACCCGCCTCGATCCAGTTGGGCATGCTGACGGGGATGCCCAATACCGCGCTTTCGTATTGCCCCGGGCCTTCAACGCTCAACACGGCGATGCCGCGCGACAGCCAGCGGTCGCCGTACATCGCGACGCTCGCCTCCTTGAATCCGTCCATCCCCGGGATCGACACCACAGCCGGGATGCGCCCGCCGTTGTAGCCCGGCGGCAGATGCCACCAGCCGGGCAGCACCTTGCCCTGGAACGGGATCCACGCCGCCTCGACTTTGCGGTCGGCGTATTTGGCGTAATTCAGATAACACTCGCGTTTACGCAGGTTGAGCGCCAGGTTTTTTTCGTTGTTCTCGTCGTACGGCCATTGCGCGGCGGCATATTGCACGGCGGCGATGAAATAGTTCTGGCGCGCAGTGACCCATTCTTCAGCGGTTTCCGCCGCCTGTGCCTTGGCTTCACGACGGCGCGCAGCGGTTTCGAACGCGGGCGAGATGTCGGCGTGTTTCTTGACGCGGTCACGGATGGCGGCGAAGTCGGCGTTGGCCTCAGACCCGCAGGGCGCGTTGTAGTTGATGCTGCGTGGCTGGTCCCAGTCAATACCGACCGAGCGGATGACGTTGTCGATCAGCCAGCGTTGTTCGGTCCAGCGGCGGGTCACGGGCGCGTTCATGATGTGGGATTGCTCACGGTGGGGGACGAGCGGGCATTCTACTCACGCTCTGGAGCGTCGTGTATTGTTGCGGTCATTCCTTTTCGAGAGTTCACGATGCCCAACGCAAACAAGCCGCGGCAGACCGTCAGCATGATCACCTTCGGCGGCGGTTATTCGCTGCCGGCCTGGGTGGCGCAGCGCCAGGGATTCTTCGCAAAACATGGCATTGAGGTGAACATCACGCATACGCCGAATTCGGTGTTCCTGATGAAAAACCTGATCGAGGGCATGTTCGACCTGACCGTGACCGCCATGGACAACCTGGTGGCGTATCAGGAAGGGCAGGGAGAAGCAGAATACGCGGGCAACTGCGATCTGGTTGCCTTCATGGGGGTGGACGACAGTTTCCAGAGCCTGATGGCCTCACCCGACATCAAGTCGGTAGCAGATCTGCGCGGCAAGAAGATCGCAGTGGATGCACTGACCACCGGTTATGCCTTCATTCTGCGCGAGATGATCGTGCGCGCCGGCATGAGCGATGCCGATGTGACTTACGAACGCACCGGGGGCGGCCCGATGCGCCTGCGTGCGATGCTCGACGGAAATTATGCTGCGGGCCTGCTCGCCACGCCGCTGGACAAGATTGCCGCCGACCAGGGTTTCACCAAACTGGGTACGGCGCGTGAACTGCTCGGTCGTTACCAGGGGCGTACCGGTTTTGCGCAAAGGGCGTGGATCAAAAACAACCGGGCCGCGGTGATCGGTTTTATGCGCGGTTATCGCGATGCCATGGACTGGTTGTATGACTGCAACAACCGCAGCGCCGCCGCCGATCTGCTGATGGCGAACGACAGTTCCATGACGCCGGAACTGGCGCGGTTGTCACTGGATATCCTGCTCGACGAGAAAGGCGGATTCTGGCGTGACCTTGCACTCGATCTCGAAGGCATCCGCACCGTGCTGGCGCTGCGCACGCGTTTCGGTGTGCCGCAGAAAACCCTGACCGATCCCATGCCTTATGTGGATCTGTCGCTGCACGATAAGGCTTTCGCGGGTCGCTAACCGCTCGCATCTTGAACGGCTTATTCCGGTTTGATACCGCTTTCCCGTGCCACCTTTGCCCATTTTTGCAATTCGGCCTGTACTATCAAGCGGAATTCATCGGGTCCGTTGCCCGCAACTTGGGTGCCGATGGCGGCGAGACGGGATTTCACGTCATCGGTCGCCAGCGCCTTGGCGGTTTCGCTGTGCAGTCTGTCAACAATGGGCCGTGGTGTTTTGGCCGGGACAAAAAAGCCGTACCAGACCCTGATTTCGTAACCGGGCAGGCCTGCTTCCGCCATCGTCGGCACTTCGGGCAGCAGTGCAAACCGCTCTTTCGCCGCGACGCCGAGCGCCTTGATTTTCCCCTGCTTCACGAATTGCAGCATGGCCGTGGGGGTGTCGATGTACATGGAGACTTCCCCGCTGATCATTGCCGCTGTTGCCGGTGCGCCACCCTTGTACGGGACGTGGGTCATGCGTATTTTCACCATGAAGTTCAGCAGTTCACCGGCGAAATGTGGCACGGTGCCGGTGCCACCGGAGCTGAAATTGAATTGCCCCGGTCGTGCTTTGACGTAAGCAATCAGTTCCTGCAGCGTGTTGGCGGGGACGCCGGTGTTGACGAAGATCAGCATTGGTGCCGACGCGATCATGGTCACCGGCTGCAGGTCTTTGTCGACGTCGTAGGGCAGCTTGCGATAAACGTTCGGTGAAATTGTCAGGGTGGTGCTGGTGACCAGCAGCGTGTAGCCATCGGGATTGGCCTTGACGACGACGTCCGCGCCGATAGTGCCGCCGGCGCCGGCGCGGTTGTCGACGATGACCTGCTGCCCGATGCTGTCCGTGACGTGTTTGCCGATCAGGCGGCCGACGATATCATTCGGGCTGGCGCCCGGCGGGAACGGTACCACCAGACGTATGGAGCGGTTGGGATAGGTTTCCGCAGCCCAGGCGTTGGTCATCGCGGATTGCGCAAGCAGGGGAATCAGCAGCAGCGTACGGCAGCAAATGCAGGCGTTCAGTTTCATGTGCTCCTCCTTGTTTACCAGTCAACCCCACTGCCTTGGGCAGCAGATTCGGTTCTGATCGGTGGTCTTGTAGTTGTCGCATGAAATGCGTTGCTTGCGGTGCCGTGTTGTATCCCCTTGCCCAGGCGCTACGGCACGCCAGAAGTATCGCCAGCGGCAGAGGCCACAGTCAATCGGAGATTGTGCATTGCTGGCGTTGGCGTGCCTTGTGCCAGAATGAACGTATATGCATCCCTTGTGCGCATCATGGAATCACAGCAAGACTGGAGGAGGTATGAGAAAAACGCTTGTCTTGATCGCGCTGGCTGCGATGGCCGCCGGCTGGACTGCGCTGCTTGCAGCCCAGCAGGCCTATCCTTCCCGTCCCGTCCGCATCATTTCTCCGTTTGCTGCGGGCGGCGGCAACGACATGCTCTGCCGCACCGTCGCGGCAAAACTCACGGAAAGTTTCAACCAGCAGGTCATCGTCGAAAACCGCATCGGTGCCAACGGCATCATCGGCACCGAAGCGGCGGCCCGAGCCGCGCCGGATGGTTACACCATCGTGCTGATTCCCAGCGGCCATGCTGTGAACGCGAGCCTGCGCAGCAAATTGCCTTATGACTCGATCCGGGACTTCACCACCATCACGCTGGTCGGTGCCAGCCCGCTGGTTCTTGCCGTGCACCCTTCGCTGCCGGCGCAGAACGTGATGGCGCTGGTGGCCTTTGCGCGGGCCCGTCCCGGGCAACTGAGTTATGTGTCAGCGGGGATCGGTTCCTCCGGCCATCTGGGCGGCGCATTGTTCGAAGTGCTGGCAGGCATCAAGATGCTGCATGTGCCCTACAAAGGCATGTCACTCGCGCTGACCGATCTGGTCAGCGGGCAGGTCACGATGACGTTCGGCACCAGTCTGTCGGTCATTCCGCATGTGAAGTCACGGCGGTTGCGTGCTCTGGCGAGCACCGGCGCGCAGCGTTCGCCGGCATTGCCCGATCTGCCCACTGTCGCGGAAATGCTGCCTGGTTACGAGGCCAGCCTGTGGTACGGCTTTGTCGGCCCGGCGCGCTTGCCGGCGGACGTCGTGCGCAAGCTCAATACGGAGATCGTTGCTGTGCTGAAACTGGCCGATGTCCGCGAGCGACTCGCCAGTCAGGGCGTCGATGTACAGTCCAGCACACCCGAGGAATTTTCCAGAATGCTGGTGGCGGATATGGCGCGTTGGGCGAAAGTGGTGGAACGGGCGGGCATCAAGGTCGAATAAGACGGGGGCATAAATGCCTCTGCATAATCAGGCCCTGCGGATTATGTTTTGCGCATTACGTTCTACGCATTACGTTTTATGCACCACCGGTGCCAGCATGTTCTGGTCGATCATCACGTCGATCACCGCCGGTTTGCCGCTGGCAAACGCGCGTTTGATGGCGCCTTCAAGGTCGCCCGGCCGGGTGACCTGTTCGCCGTGGGCGCCGAACACCTTCGCCAGTGCGCCGAAATCCGGATTTTTGTAGTTGACGGCGAAATAACGCCCGCCGAAGTGTTCGTTCTGGAACGCGCGTTCATTGCCCAGACCCTGGTCGTTGAACACGACATAGACCACGGCGATGTTTTCGCGCACTGCGGTTTCGAGTTCGCCGATGTTGCACATCGCCCCCATGTCGCCGCCGGTGCACAGCACGGGGCGGTCGGGCCGTGCGAGTTTGACGCCCATCGCGATCGGCAGCGCGCCGCCGACGGCGGCCCAGTCATCCATGCAGAGGAAGGTGTCGGGCTCGTAACTCTTGAAATAACTGCGCACGTGTTTGCCGCCGTTACCGGCGTCAACGACGAGGATGCCGTTTTCGGGCAGTGCCTTGCGGATAGTGTGCGCGACGAACTGCGGCTGGATCGGTTCTGCGTCGGGCTTGAGGACCTTCTGCAGTTCGGCTTCGCCTTCGGCGCGCAGCTTGGCGACGTCAATCCAGGCCTTGCGCGGCCCGCCCTTGGCGGTACGGGCTGCACGGGTGGCGAGGCCGTCGATGAAACTGGTCGCGGAGCCGGCGATGCCCAGTGTCACCGGGAACACGATGCCGATCTGGCCGGCGGCGGAGGTCTGGTGAATGATTTTCGCGCTTTCACTGAAGATGCCGTACTTGTACAGCGTCGAGAACACATCGAAGTGCGCACCGACGGCGATGATGACGTCGGCCTGGGGCGCGGCGCGGTTGGCGCTGGTAAAACCGTTGCGGCCCAGCGGGCCGAGCGCCATCGGGTGCACAGACGGAAAGGCGTCGGGTGAATATTGGAGTGCGGCGGCGGGGATGCCGGTGGCCTCGGTGAGTTTCTGCATCGCCGCGACAGCTCGTTCTTTCATCACGCCGCGGCCGATCACGAACAGCGGGCGTTCGGCCTTGCTGATCAATGCCCACGCGGCGTCGATCTGCGCCGGGTCGCACACGGCGGGCACGGTGTGGCGATAGGCTGCGGGCGCGGGGGTCTCTGCAGCAATCTGCTGCAGCAGCACTTCGCTGGCGGATTCGATATGCGTGGGGCCCTGCGGTTCGGTCAGCGCAATACGAAACGCCTTGCGCACGGCTTCCTGCACCTTGTCGACGTAGGGAATGCTGTAGGCCCACTTGGTGATCGGGCGCATGAACGGGATCTGGTCCATGTCCTGGGTGGCGTCGCGTTCGCGCATGATGCTTTCCTGCACGCCGGTGATGCTGATCACCGGCACGTTGCCCTTGAATGCGGCGCCGATGCCGGTGACCATGTTGGTGATGCCGGGACCTTCGGTGACGGTGACCACCGAGGGTTTGTTAGCGGCGCGGGCAAAGCCGTATGACATGAACGCGGCGCCCTGCTCGTGGCGGGTCAGGATGAAGCGGATCTGCGGTGTGGCGCGCAGTTCGTCGAGGATGGCGAGGTTTTGCGTGCCGGGGATGCCGAAGACGTGGTCGATGCCTTCGCGCAGCAGTCCATCAACCAGGGCGCGGGCACCGGTGATGGTCTTGACGGATTTGCGCTCAGTGGTATCCATGGGGTTCCTTTATATGGCAATGATGATGTGGCCGTAACGAGGCGAGCCGGCATGGTAGCCCAAAAACTGCAACAGACTGACATCGGGCATGTAAGGATTGCAGCGGTCCACAACATGCACCATTGCGGCATCGTGTTCAACGATAGGCAACTGCAGCGGTTTTTTTGCGGCGCACGGATTGTTTTTCAGGACGCACGATGCTCCAATGACGGTAGCGGCCTTAAACAAAATTGAGCAACATTGCGCAATAGTGCCGCATACGAGAGGAACCACATGTTCATATACAAGCTGATCCATCCCGCCGCCGGCCTTGCACGAGTACTGCTCGCGGCCGTCGCCGTAGCCACCGCAGTGCCGGCCTACGCCCAGTCCTTCCCGACACGCCCGGTGCGCATGATCGTGCCGTATCCGCCTGGGGGAGCCAACGACATCATCGCGCGGCTACTGTCGCCGTCACTGACCCAGCAACTGGGGCAGAACGTGATTGTCGACAACCGCGGCGGCGGCAATACGCTGATCGGTTCCGAGATCGTAGCGACATCGGCGCCCAACGGTTACACGCTGCTGGTGGTGGCCGCTGGCCACGCGGTCAATCCGGCGCTGTACAAAAAACTGCCCTACGATACCGCGCGTGATTTTGTGCCGGTGGCATTGTTCGGTGACGGTGCCTATGTGTTTGTCGCACATCCGGGCACTGGCGTGTCGTCGAACACCGAGCTGATCGCGCTGGCGAAAGCCAAACCGGGACAGGTGACTTACGCGTCGTCGAGCACCGGCAACCTGACGCACCTTGCCGCGGAACTGTTCAACTCGCTGGCCGGCATCAAGATGCTGCATGTACCGTACAAGGGCGGCAATCCGGCGATGGCCGATCTGCTGGCGGGCCGGGTCAATGTGTTTTTCTCGACCGTCGCCGTGGCACGGCCGCATCTGCAGTCGGGCAAGATTCGCGCACTCGGCGTGACCACGCCCAAACGCACGCCGGCGCTGCCCAATGTACCGCCCATCGCCGAAGCGGGTCTGCCTGGTTACGCGGTCAGCGGCTGGTACGGACTGGTTGCCCCCAAGGGCACGCCAAAAGGCGTGATCGACCGGCTGCATGCGGTGATCCAGGTCGCGTTGCGCCAGCCGGAGACCAAGGAGCGGCTGCTTGGCGTCGGGGTCGAGGCGGCGGAGGTTTCGTCCGCGGAGTTCGGCAAACTGATCGACGCCGACATCGCGAAATGGATCAAGGTGGCGAAGCCGCTGAACATCAGTATGGATTGACTCGGTTTTGCGAATAATAAAAAACCCCGCCGCAGCGGGGTTTTTTAATACAGGAAAACTTTAAGCGGCTTTTTGCAGCGCCCGCAGCTGTTTGGCGATGAAGGCCTTGACCATTTCGTGCGAGCGGTCGGCATCCGGGCTGGGCACCGCAGTCCATTCGTGTTCGCAGTCGGGGAAAATTTCGAGCTGGCAGTCGCCGCCGGCGGCACGGTAGGCGGCGGCGAATTTTTCCTGGATCACCGGAATCACGTTGTCATCTGCGCCGCCCTGCATGATCAGCATCGGCAGCAGGGTGACCTTTTCCTTGCGTTCGAGGATTTCGTGCGGGTTGCCGTCATGGATGCTGTCCGCGACGCTGAAGTAGGTGTCGGACTTTTTCATCATCTCCTTGTTGCCCTTTTTCTCGGCCTGGCCGCGGCGGGTCACCGGATTGCTGATCGGCGAGCGCGTGGCGACGTAGGAGAAAGTGGCATCAAGGTTGGGTGCTTCCGGCAGCGGGATCGCGGCGTAGCGCGCGTCGTGCTGGCGCATGCCGAGCAGCTGGGCGATGTGACCGCCGCTGGAGCTGCCGAGCACGCCGAAGTTGGTAGGACCACCGTTCAATTCCTTGGCTTTGTGTTTGAGCCAGCGCAGAGCGTGGTTCGCGTCCTGCACCGAAGCCGGGTAAGGCGCCTCGTCGGACAGGCGCAGGTCGGGCGATACCACCAGCATGCCGGAGGCCGCGATGGCGCGCGCCATGGGTTCATTGGCATAACGGTCCTTGCGGCTCCACGCGCCGCCGTGCAGGTCGAGCAGTACCGGGAACGGCCCCGCGCCCTGCGGCTGGTAGATGCGTGCAATCAGCGTGCGCTGGTCAGTCTTGCGCAGCTCCACTTCCCGGACTTTGACGGCGAACAGGTTGGCCGGGTTATAGGCGAGTGTCATGGCAGTTCCTCCAAGTGGGGCGGGTCGCGAAGTGCAATATGATAAGCCTTCACGCGCATTCCGCGTGACCCGCAAAACGCGGAGAAAGTCCACATTAAATTACGGAGAATCACCATGCTTTGGGCCATAGTCTGCGTCGACAAACCGAACACCGCCGCCATCCGCGATTCCGTGCTGCAGCCACACCGGGATTATCTCGCCAGTCAGAAAGCCATTCTGGTGCTGGCCGGGGCGACACAGAACGACGAGGGTACGGCGGCCATCGGCAGCCTGTTCATCCTCAATGTCAACAACCGTGCTGAAGCGAAAAAATTCTCCGACGGTGATCCGTTTACGCAAAAGGGTGTGTTCGCCAGCCTCACCATCACCCGCATGCGCAAGGGGCAGTGGAATCCGGATGCGGCGGAAGGGGCCTGACCCGGCGGTTGATCACGCACGCGACAGGAATGTTTTGTGATGAGCAGCGAACGCTTCTACGCCGCGTTGCCGGTGATCACCGACTTCGAGGCGATCACGCGTGCGGAGAGTTATGTGGCATTGCCCGACGACTGGCATGTCGCGCTGTGTGATGTGCGCAATTCCACTGCCGCGGTCGCCGACGGCAAATACCGCAATGTCAATTCGATTGGCGCTGCGGCGATCACCGCGATCATCAATGCCGCGGGCGACACCGAAGTGCCGTTCAGTTTCGAGGGCGACGGCAGTCTGGTGTGCGTGCCGCAGCGGCTGCTGGAAGTGACGCGCGCCGCACTGGCGAAGACGCGGGAGGTTGCACGCGACGCCTTTGGCCTCGACCTGCGCATTGCCACGGTGCCGGTGACGGCCATCCGTGCCGCGGGGTTTTCGGTACAGGTGGCGCGCTATCGCGTTTCCGGGAACTACACGCAGGCGGTGTTTTCCGGCGGCGGGATTTCCTGTGCCGACAGCCTGATCAAAGACCCGGCTACCGAGGCGCAGTACGCCATTGCTCCGGGCAGCATCGAGCCGCGCGGCAGTTTCGACGGGTTCGAGTGCCGCTGGGAAGACATACCCAGCCGCCATGGCGAGACAGTAAGCCTGATGGTGCTGGCGCTGCATTACGAACCCGAGCGCGCGGCGGCTGTGTATCGCGAGGTGATCCGCAAGGTGCACGGGATTTACGGTGACGAAGAGGCCTGCCATCCGGTGCCGGTGCCGGAACTGGCGATGACGCTGAAGTCGGACCGGCTCGCCGATGAGCTGGGCGTGCGTACCGGAAAGGCGGGGGGATTTGACCGCTGGCGTCGCTTGATGCGGACGCGCACGATCGTGCTGCTCGGCAAGGTGTTGATGCGTTTCGGCATCCATACCGGGGAAACGGACTGGAACCAGTACAAGGCCACGCTGGCGCGCAATTCCGATGTGCGCAAATTTTCCGATGTGTACCGGCAGATTCTCGCCGGGAACGAGGCGCAACGACTCGCGCTGGAGGAATGGCTGGAGCAGCAGTTCAAGCGCGGCCAGTTGCTGTATGGTCTGCACGTGACCGATCGCGCGCACATGACCTGTCTGGTTTTTGATTACTCGGGCCGCCATCTGCATTTCATCGACGGCGCCGACGGCGGGCTGTTTCTGGCGGCCAAGGCGTTCAAGGAGCGCGCCAACCAGTACCTCAGCCGCACCGGGGTATAGGCGAGGATCGCTATAAGTATTTGTTTTAAAATGTAATTTTGTAACCATTGTCGGGGCGCCGATTTTGCCTTCAGCGGTAACGCCGTGTGCCGTCGCGTTAATAAAAACCCGGACACCGATCCGTTGTCACCAGGGAGAGAGAGTCATGACCCATGCACTGACAAAGCTGCTGTTTGCCGTTGCCGCGCTGGTTTCGCTGCAGGTCGCGGCACAGGAATATCCGACGCGGTCGATACGGGTGATCGTGCCATTTCCGCCGGGTGGCGCGGCTGATACGATGGCGCGGCTGATCGCGCCGCCGATGTCCAAGGCGCTGGGGCAGAACCTGGTGATCGAAAACCGACCGGGCGCCAACACCGTGATTGCCACGGAAGTCGTGGTGCGTGCGCCGGCCGATGGCTACACCATGCTGGTGATGGCGACGAGTTTCACGGTGAATCCGTTTGCGTACAACAAACTGCCGTACGACACGCTGCGCGATTTCCACGGCGTGACGCGCATGGTCTACAACCCGCTGATTTACTGTGCGCATCCGTCGCTGCCGGTGAAGAACATGAAGGAACTGGTTGCATTGGCAAAGGCAAAGCCGGGCCAGTTGACCTGGGGGGTGTCGAGCATCATCGGCGGCGGGCGCATTGCCGGCGAACTGTTCAAGGATGTCGCTAATATCGATATTGTCAATGTGCCGTTCGGCGGCGGGGCGCCGGCGACAACGGCGATCCTCGGCGGCCATATCACGCTGCTGGTCGGCAACGTGCTCGACTGCTCCCAGTACATTCCAACCGGGCGTCTGCGCGGCATCGCGGTGACATCGGCGCAGCGCGCGTCCAATTTGCCGAATGTGCCGACCATTGCCGAGTCCGGCTGGCCGGGATTTGAATCGCTGAACTGGTTCGGCATCATGGTGCGCGCCGGTACGCCGCGTCCTGTCGTCGAGCGGCTGTCTGCGGAAGTCGCCAGGGCGCTGAAGACACCGGAGGCGGGTGCGATCCTGGCCAGACAGGGATTCTCGGAAGGCACCATGTCGCCCGCCGATTACGATGCCTATATCCGCAACGAGATGCAGCGCAACGAAAAAATCCTCAAAAAGCTGAACCTGAAACTCGATTAAGGGTGCAGCAGAAATGGAGGGCGCGGTCCGTTGCAGGCCGCGCCGCCGCTAGCGCAGTTTCTCCAGCGCTTCCAGCAGTTCGTCGTTGGGCATGATGCCGCGCGGATCTTCGACCTTGGCGTAACGGACGATGCCTTCGCGATCGATGATGAACCACGAGCGCTTCGCGCGCAGGTAACCGGCGATGCGTTGATCATTGGCCAGCGCCGGATTGTCGTTGAGCACACCATACGCGCGGGTCATCACCCGGCGCGTGTCGCTCAACAGCGGGAACTTCAGGCCGAGTTTCTCGGCAAACACCGTGTTGGCGGCATTGAAATCGACACTGATGCCCAGGACCTGGGCATTGGCGGCCTCGAACTTGGGGAGATCAAGCTGGAAGGCCACAACTTCGGTGGTTCAGGTATCGGTGAAGGCCGCGATGTAGAAAAACAGCACCACGTTTTTCTTGCCGGCGTAATCGGCCAGCGCCACCGGCTTGCCGGTGGTGGAAATCACCGAAAAGGCCGGAGCCTTGTCACCGACTTTCAGCGTTTGCGCCGCCGCAGCTCCGGCAAACAGTGCCGCGCTGCCCAGCAAAGCGATGGCCATCCAGCGTTGCAACAATGACATGTGGAACATGAAGCGCCTCCAGTGGTAGTGAGGGATTATTTTTTGGCGAGGTTGCGCGCGTAATTACGCAATACCTTGCCGTCGAAATCGATATGGCCCAGGCCGCGCGCGTTGATCATGCCCTTGCTGTCGACGATCACTGTGGATGGTACGCCGCGCACGCCGAAGCCGCGGGCGACGGTCATGTCCTGGTCGAGCAGCGCGGGCATGGTGTAGCCGCCCTTGGCAAATACCGGATTGACGGCTGCGGCGCCGGTGCCGTCGATGGAAATGGTGATGACGTTGATACCGTCTTTTTTTAACTCGTTATGCGCCCTCTGCACGGAGGGCAGCTCGCTGACGCAGGTACTTCACCATGAGGCCCAGAAACGGATGATGGTGACCTTGTTGCGCAGATCGGCATCGCTGCCCCCGGTGTTGTTGAGACCGGGGATCTTGAAGGCCGGCATCGGCACCGGTTGCGGCAGCGGCACCAGCGTGTCGGCGGCGACTGGTTGCGTCGCGACGCCGAGCATGAATGCGGATGCGGCAATAAGTGTTGTAAAACGTGTTGCGGTCAGGCGCATGAGGACTCCTGTGGTGAACACTGCTGTGGCATGCGGTGCTGCGTGATAATTCTAGTCTGATTGCCGGCGCAGCGGTTGCGATGATTCCACCCGCCAGTTGTCATGGACACCACCCCGGCAGTCGCATCTGCGCGACGCCGGGATGCGTGCGGTTTATTGCGGTTCGATGCCCGCAGCCTTGGCGATGCCGACCAGGCGTTTGACGTCGGCGCGGTACAGTTTTGCCCATACCTCCGGCGGATCGCCGTTCGGCTCGTAGCCGTTGTCGACAAAATGGGCATTGATCTTCGGATCCTGAAGGGCCTTGCGGATGGCCTGTTGCAGCTTCACGGCAATGGGCATCGGCAGTTTGGCGGGACCGAATACGCCGTGCCATCCTGCGTCGGAGACATAACCGTTCACTGTTTCACCAACAGTCGGGATGTCGGGCAACGAGGACAGGCGTTTCGCGCCGGTAAAACCGATGGCGCGCACGCGGCCGGCCTTGTGGTGCGGTACGCCCACCGAACCCGCGGGGAAATGCACCTGCACTTCACCGCTGATACAGGCGGCAACCGCTGGTCCGCCGCCTTTGTAGGGCACGTGCAGCATGTCGACCTTGGTCATGCTCGCGAGCAGTGCGCCAGCCAGGTGCTGGCCGTTGCCGACACCCGCGGTGCTGTAGCGCAACTGTTCTTTTTTGGCGAGCGCGATCATTTCGGACACGTTTTTGACCGGCACTTTCGGATTGACCACCAGCAGGTAGCCGAGGCCGGTGGCGACGTTGGTGATCGGCAGGAAGTCGCGGACCACGTCGAAGGGCAGATTTTTGACGATGGCCGGATTCACCGCGAAGCCAAAGGAGGTATTCATGATGGTGTAGCCGTCGGGATTGGCGTTTTTGACGGTATCCGCGCCGACAATGCCGTTGGCACCGCCGCGGTTGTCGATGACAAAAACCGCACCGAGTTCGGTTTCGACCTGTCTGAACAGCACGCGCGAAAATACATCGACGTTGCCGCCGGCAGGAAAGGGCACGATCAGCCGGATCGGCCGGTTCGGGTATGGCTGCTGGGCGATGGCATGGCCCGCGAGCGCAAGGGCGAGCAGGCCGATTATTGCGGAAGTACTGCGGCGCATGATTTCTCCTCCGATGTTTTAGGACATGGATGCCGGGTGCGCGGGTTTTTTGGATGCGCATCACCGACGAGTTTATTTTAGAGGTTCCGGCGGCAATGCAGGGAATAAGTTTTCGCGCGGGCCGTGCGGAGCCGGAATCGGGTAATCTGCGCGCTCGAAATCAGTGAATGAATGACTTCAGACAAGGGGAGTGAAATTGGCAAAACCGGTCGTGCTGGTTACCGCGGCAACCGTCTCCGATTTGGCGCAAAAGCTGCTGCGGGAGGGAGGTGCCGATATTGAATTCATGCCGGGCACCGTTGATGAGGATGCGCTGGTGGCGGTGTTGTCGAGGGGAACGGTGGCTGCAGTACTGCTGCGCGGCTCCCCGCCGCTGACGGAACGGGTGTTCGCCGCAGCGCGCGGTCTGAAAATTGTCGCCAAACACGGCGCCGGCGTCGATTCGGTGGACTTGGCGGCGGCCACAAAACACGGCATCGCGGTGATGGTGGCTGGAGGCGCCAATGCCGACGCGGTGGCCGAACATGCGCTGACGATGATGCTGTGTCTCGCCCGCGAAATGCCGCGGTTTGACCGCGAGACGCGCCGGGGCGCATGGCGCGACCTGAAACACTTTATCCGCGAATTCCACACCCTCACCGTCGGCATTCTCGGCTACGGCCAGATCGGCAAGCGTACCGCACGGCTCGCGCAGGCTTGTGGCGCGCAGGTGGTGATCCACACGCGGTCCGGCATCACGTCGCCGACGGGCATGACCCTCGAACCGGATCTCAACCGGTTCCTCGAGACCGTCGATATTCTCAGCCTGCATTGCCCGCTGACCGCCAAGACCCGCGGCATGATCGGCGCCGCGCAGTTCGCGCGCATGAAACCGGGTGCGTTTCTGGTCAATACCGCACGCGGGCCGGTGATCGACGAGCCGGCGTTGGTGGACGCGCTGAAAAACGGCAAACTTGCGGGCGCCGGGCTGGATACGTTTGCGACGGAACCGCCCGATGCGGCGAACCCGCTGTTCGCGCTGCCCAACGTGCTGGTGACGCCGCACATCGCCGCAGCGACCACCGATGCGATGGTGCGCATGGGTACGATCGCCGCCAGCAACATCGTCAGTTACCTGTGCGGAAAGGTCTACGACCCGCCTAATTTCCTGAATCCGGAAGTGTTCAAAAGCGCTTCAGTTTAAACAGCGCAGAACGCATTGTGGTCGGTTGGTGGCGCAGGGGCCGGCTGCCATGTTCAACTATCGGGCTCAGGCATCAGGTTTAGATTCACTTACCCGGGGATACAAATGGCCATAGACAAAACTACGGACAAAATACTCGCTAATAAAGAAGGTCCGATCGGTTTCCTGATTTTCAACAATCCGGAGCGCCGCAACGCGGTGTCGCTGGAAATGTGGCAGCGGGCCGGTGAGGTGCTCACGGAATTTGCCAACGACGACAGCGTCAGAGTCATTGTGCTGACCGGGGCGGGTGACAAATCCTTCGTGGCGGGCGCCGACATTTCCAAGTTCGAGGATGAACGCGCCAATGCCGAGGCACAGGAAAAATATTCCAGGACATCATCGGGCATGCGCCGCATCCTGCGCGAAATAGGCAAGCCAACCATCGCCATGATCCGCGGTTATTGCATCGGCGGCGGCATGTCGCTGGCGCTGAGCTGTGACATGCGCGTCTGCTCCGATGACTCCCAGTTCGGCATCCCGGCGGCGCGACTCGGCATCGGTTACGGCATCGAAGGCCTGGGCCGGCTGGTCGAGCTGGTCGGACCGTCCGCGGCCAAGGAATTTATCTACACTGCGCGCCGCTACAAGGCCGACGAGGCGCTGCGCATGGGCATCGTCAACCAGGTGTTTCCGGCGCAGGCGCTGGATGCCGCCGTTCGCGAAATGGCAAGCGGCATGGCGGACAATGCGCCGTTGTCAATCCTGACCGCAAAACGCGTGATTGATGAACTGATGAAAGACCCCGCCAAGCGCAATGTCGCGTTGTGCGAACAACTGGTGAATGATTGCGGTGCCAGCGAGGATTTCATCGAAGGACGCCGTGCCTTCATGGAAAAACGCAAACCGGTGTTCAAGGGGCGCTGAACATGACAACACAACGGAATTCCGGATGGCGCAGATCCGGGGTGGCTGCAGCCGCAGTGTTGTTTGCGGCATGGGGCAGCGCGTCGGTTGCTGCGGACGCTCGCCCCGGTGATTATCCCAAGCGCCCGGTGCGTTTTATTGTTGCGCAATCGGCTGGGGGCAACGCGGATTTTGTCGCGCGGATGGTTGCCGGTGAGCTGACCAAACAGCTGGGGCAGCAATTTGTCGTCGACAACCGTGGCGGCGGGGGTGGTGGTGTGCTTGCCGCTGAACTGGTGGCGCGGGCGCCGGCAGATGGCCACACGATGCTGCTGGTCGGCAGTTCCTTCGGTGTCAACCCGAGTATCTACAAGAAATTGCCGTATGACTCGGAGCGTGACCTGGCGCCGATTACGCTGGCGTCCACGGCAACGCAGATACTGGTGGTTAACCCGTCGTTACCGGTGAATACCGTTCAGGATCTGATCAAACTCGCACAAGCCAAGCCTGGCGAACTGAATTTCGGCTCATCAGGCAACGGCGGCGGACCGCACCTGGCAGGGGAGTTGTTCAACCTGATGGCCAAGACGCGGATGACCCATATTCCGTACAAGGGTGCTTCAGGTTCGATCCTCGATCTGCTTTCAGGGCGCATCCAGGTGGTATTTGCCACGATGCCTTCGGTGATGACCCAGATCCGCGCGAACAAGCTGCGCGGTGTCGCGGTCACCAGCCTGGAGCGGTCAGCGCTGGTGCCGGATACGCCGACAATTTCCGAATCGGGGCTGAAGGGGTTTCAGTCGGGCACCTGGCAGGGCATTTTTGTGCCGCGCGGCACGCCGGAACCGATCATCCGGCTGCTCAACCGCGAAATCGTCGCCATCGTGAAACTGCCGGATATCCGCAAGCGGTTCGAAATGGAAGGCGGCGTGCCGGTCGGCAATACACCGCAGGAATTTGCCGTGTGGCTGCACGCGGAAATCGCGAAATGGGCGAAAGTGGTCAAGGCGGCAAATATCACGCTGGAATAAGCGGGTTGTAATAACGCGGGAGTCAGGCATGACCAAGCGCTGGAAAAACCGCCCCGAAGGTTCGAACTGGGGTGAATTCGGTGACGAGGATCAGCACGGACGGCTGAATCTGCTGACGCCGCAGCGCCGACTCGCCGCGCTGAAAGAGGTGCAGGCAGGGGAAGTGTTCTGCCTGTCGCATCCGCTTGATAAACCCGGCGGCAGCGTGTTGAACCATTTCCGCAAGCCACCGGAATTCCATCCAGTCACGCGCGAGGGCAGGCTGTATTTCAACCTCGACATGAGCGAGACCAACCCGCGGTTCACCGACGTCGGGTCAGACGAGGCGATTTTCCTGTATTCGCAGTATTCAACACACTGGGACGGTTTTGCGCACAAGGGCATGCGCTTCGACGCCGACGGCGATGGCGTCTCCGAGAAAGTGTCGTACAACGGCTTCAGCCTGGTCGATGCGCAGGGCCGCGGCCTGCATGGCGACACCGGTGCGGTGGCCTTGTCGGTGGCGGAGATGGCGGAAACCGGCGTGCAGGGCCGCGCGGTGCTGATCGACCTGCGCCACCATTTCGGCGACGCACGGACCGATATCACTTACGAAATGCTCGAGCGGGTGATGAATGAAGATGCGATCACCGTGGAGCCGGGCGACATCCTGTGCCTGCATACCGGCCTTGGCCAGTTGATCCGCGACGCCAACGGCAGACTCGACAATGCAATCAAGACGCAGTGCGCGGTGCTTGACGGCCACGACAAGCGCTTGCTGGAGTGGATCTCGGACATCGGCGTGGCGGCGATTGCCGCGGACAATCTCGCGGTTGAACGTTCTGGCACGCTGGGCATCGACCCGCGCATGCCGCACCGCGGTCCGCAGTTGCCCTTGCACGAACATTGCCTGGTCAAGCTGGGCATTCATCTCGGCGAGTTGTGGTATTTCACCGAACTCGCGGCGTGGCTGCGCAAAAACAGGCGCAGCCGTTTTCTGCTGACGGCGCCGCCGCTGCGCATGCCCGGTGCCGCGGGTTCGCCGGTGACGCCAGTGGCCACGGTTTAGCCGGCGGAGCCTCCCGCTTACATACGGTCACGTGCCGGATGCGGGCAGGTTCACGGTTTCGCGTGATTTATCGCTCAATAAGTGCGGAACCGCACAGTCCGGACCGTCTGCCCGTCGCACGATCCAGATCGTGCATGGCGCGTGACCTGCCGGCGCGGCGGCTGCGCAAGGATCAACAACACAAAATGAAGGCGGGCATGAAAAACCGAAAAACCGTATCGATCAGTTCTTTTGCGGCGTTGATGATTGCCGGCGCGTTGCTGGCGGCACCGGCTTATGCCGACAAGCCGGAATCGGCCGGCAAGGGCAAGCAGAAGCACAGCCAAAATGACCGTGACGGCAAACAACGTGATCACGAAGATCGTTCCAAAGCCGGCAGCCGTCATTTCGGCGAGCAGCAGCATGTGGTGGTGCGTGAATATTACGTGCGGGAATATCGCGGCGGCCATTGTCCGCCGGGGCTGGCCAAAAAGAACAATGGGTGCATGCCGCCCGGGCAGGCGAAAAAATGGCATGTTGGCCGTCCATTGCCGCGCGAAGTGATTTTTTATGATTTGCCGCCGCGACTGATTGTCGATCTGGGCGCGCCACCTGCCGGACACAGGTATGTGCGCGTCGCCTCAGATATCCTGCTGATTGCCATTGGCACGGCAATGGTGGTGGATGCGATCAGCGATCTCGGCCGGATGTAGGCAGCGCAGTTTCCATCCGGACGCGGGCTGCATTGCGGCCCGCGTTTTTTATTGGTTGCATGTCCGCGCTGCATCACGGATCCGCGCCAATCTGGAGTAATAACCGCTCCATACTCCGGAGTGATGGTCATGGCCATGCGCAAACTGCAGCAAGTGATTCCCGTGATGCCGACTTCCGACGGCGCCGGTGTGAAACTGCGCCGCAGTCTGGGCCAGTCGCAGCAGGCGCGGCTCGATCCGTTCCTGATGCTCGATGAATTTTCTTCGGAAAACGCCGACGACTATCTCGCCGGATTTCCGGATCATCCGCACCGCGGCTTCGAGACCGTGACCTACATGCTCGACGGCCACATGCTGCACGAAGATCATCTCGGCAACCGCGGTGACCTGAAAAGCGGCGACGTGCAGTGGATGACCGCGGGCCGCGGCATCATCCATTCCGAAATGCCGCAGCAGTTGCAGGGACGCATGCGCGGGTTCCAGTTGTGGATCAACCTGCCGGCTGCGGAAAAATCGAAACCGGCGGCGTACCGCGACATTTTGGCGGAGCAGATTCCGACGGTAGCGCTGTCCGGCGGCGGGCGCGTGAAAGTGATCGCCGGCACGTTGGTGGTGGAAGGCGCGGCGAAGTCAGGTCCGATCCAGGGCCTTAGCACCGAGCCTTTGTATTTCGATGTTGAACTGAGGCCGCAGCAGACGTTTGTTCATGGGCTGCCTGTCGGACACAACGCCTTTCTCTATACCTGCGAGGGGACTGCCAGCGTCGGCGAGCCGGCGCGCGCTCTGCCGCCGCGCAGTGCGGGGCTGCTTTCCGACGGTGATCAGGTCATGGTGACTGCTGGGGATGAGGGCGCGCGTTTCATCCTGCTTGCGGCGAAGCCGCTGCACCAGCCGGTCGCGCAATACGGCCCGTTCGTGATGAACACCCGCGAAGAAATCGAGCAGGCGATCCAGGACTACCAGACGGGGCGCCTGACGGCGTAATCCCGGAGGAGCCCGCCGGCGCGCGGCCGGCGGGGTGATTCACAATGACAGCGTTACTGTGGTTCGATGCCGGCGAGTTGCGCGGCCTTCTTGTAGCGCGCGATTTCCTTCGGCAGCAGGTCCGGCATTTGTGCGATCGGCAGCTGCCATACCTCGGCGCCCTGGGTGTCGAGAAACTTCTTCATGTCATCGCTGGCGACGATTTTGCTGATGGTCGAGTGGATGAAGTTGATGCGCTCAGCCGACATGCCCGCCGGTGCGAAAGTCCCCCACCACAGCTCGTACTCGTATCCGGGCGCGCCTTGGGAAGCGATGGTCGGCAGTTCCGGGAACAGCGGTGATTTTTCCAGGCTGGTGACGCCGAGGATGCGGATGCGTCCGGAATCGCGTTGCGGCAGCAGGGCCGACGAACTGGCGATGACAATTTCGACTTCGCCGGAGGCGATTGCGGTGACCGCCAGCGAAATGCCCTTGTACGGAACGTGCTGCATCTTGATGCCGGCTGCGGAGGCGAACAGCGCGCCGGAGAAGTGGTTGTTGCCGCCGGTGCCGGACGAACCGTAGTTGAACTTGCCCGGATTTTTCTTCGCCAGTGCGATCAACTCCTTGATGTTTTTTGCCGGCACCGAGGGGTGGATGGCGAACAGCATCGGCGCGCGTGCGGTCATGCCGACCGGAATGATGGCCTTGGCCGGGTCGAACGGCAGCTTGGCGCGCACGGCGGCGGTGGCCGGGTACGAGGAGGTGTGGCCGAGCAGGGTGTGGCCGTCCGGTTCCGCCTTGGTGACCATCTCGGTGCCGATCATGCCGCTGGCGCCGGGCCGGTTATCGACGACCACGGTGCGATTCCAGGCCGCGCCGAGGCGCTGCGCGATGGCGCGGCTCATGGCGTCGGCGGAACCGCCCGGGGTGTAGGGCACGATCATGACCAGGTTTTTCGACGGGAATGCGCCCTGTGCGGATGCGCCGGATGCTGCGGCCAGCGCCAGGACGGCAATCGCGGCTGAGGTTGCGAGTGCGGATGCTTTCATGAATTTCCTCCGTTTTATTGACTGCTTGGTGTGATGCGGTTTTCAGTCCCACGCCGGCGCGCGGCCTGCCGGATTGGCTATGCGGCCGTCAGGCCGTGCCAGCGCATGGATGCGTTTCATCTCATCGGCGGTCAGCGTGAAGTTGAACACGTCGAGGTTCTGCGCGATGCGCTCCGGATTTGACGAGCGCGGGATGGGCGCAATGTTGCCTTGTTGCACGAGCCAGCGCAACACCACCTGCGCAATGCTTTTGCCATGTGCCCGCGCAATGCCGGCGAGCACGGGATCTTCGAACAGGCGGCCGCGCGCCAGCGGGCAGTACGCGGTGAAAATCATGCCGTGACGCCGGCAGTAGTCGAGGACTTCGGTCTGATCCAGATAGGGATGATATTCGGCCTGCAGCGTGGCCAGCGGCTCCGCACAGGTGTGCCGGGCCTCTTCCATCAGCGCGATGTTGAAGTTGGCGATGCCGATGTGGCGGGTCAGTCCCTGCCGTTTTGCCTTGGCCAACGCGCCCATGGTTTCCGCCATGGGAGTTTTGTCGATGGTCGGCCAGTGCACGTGCAGCAGGTCGACATAATCAACCTGCAGGTGCTTCAGGCTTTCATCAACCGAACGCGCAAAGTCATCGGCGCGCAGGTATTCGTGCGACACCTTGGTGACCAGGAAAATATCGCTGCGCGGCACGCCGGAGGCGCGGATGCCGGCACCGACGCCTTTTTCGGAACCGTATTTCCAGGCGGTATCGATATGGCGGTAACCGAGTTTCAGCGCGGTTGCGACCAGATCGCCGCAGTCGCCGAGTTGTGAGGTGCCGAAACCGATCTGCGGCATGGTGCAGCCATGGGCGGTGAATGCGGGAATGGTGTCCGGGTTCATCTCAGTGTGCCGCAAGGAGACAGGCAGGATAAAAGGAAAGTCCGTAGAATAACCGCATTGATTTTTGGACGCATGCCATGCCGGACATCAGCCAGCCACCTTTCCATCTTGCCTTCCCCGTCGATGACCTGGCCCGCGCCCGCGCGTTTTACGGCGGATTGCTGGGCTGTCCCGAGGGGCGCTCATCCCCGGAATGGGTCGATTTCAATTTTTATGGCCACCAGATCGTGGCCCACCTGGCGCCGGGGGAAGTCGGCCATCGCAGCACCGGTGAGGTGGACGGTGACGACGTTCCGGTGCGCCATTTTGGTGCAATCCTGGGCATGGGGGACTGGCAGGCGCTGGCCGACAAACTGGTCAAGGCCGGCACCCAATTCGTGATCGAGCCGCATGTGCGGTTCAAAGGCCAGGTCGGGGAACAGGCGACGATGTTTTTTCTCGATCCCTGCGGCAATGCGCTCGAATTCAAGGCATTCCAGGACATGTCGCAGGTGTTTGCCAAATAGGCCCGCTGCGGCGCAGGGTTGACCGTCACGGGGAATCTTCCTAAACTCAAGACAGACCACAATCTGAATCAAAACCGTAGGTCAAAAATCAACTCGTAGGAGGAGAAAGTCATGCATCAATTATTCAAGGTTCTGGCACTGGCCGCATGTGCGCTGCTTGCGCTGCCGGCAGCGGCCCAGGAAAAAATCAATCTGTCGATTGCCACCGGCGGTACTGGCGGCGTGTATTACCCCTTGGGCGGCGGCATGGCAAACATATTATCGAAAACCATACCCGGCATGACGGCCACAGCTGAAGTCACTGGCGGTTCGGTCGACAACATGCGCCTGATCGGCACCGGCAAGCCGTACATTGCCCTGTCCCAGGCCGATGCGGTAATCGATGCATACAACGGTGAAGGCAAGTTCAAGGGCACCAAAATCCCGGTGCGCGCGATGATGATGCTCTACACCAACATCATGCATGCGGTGACGATCGAAGGTACGGGGATCAACAACATCAATGATCTCAGAGGCAAGCGTGTCTCCACCGGTTCGCCGGGCAGCGCGACGGAAGTGTTCGCATTCCGTGTGTTGGAGGCGGCAGGCCTTGATCCGCAGAAGGACATGAAGATCGAGCGTCTGGGTGCATCGGAGTCGGCCAACGCGATGAAGGACAAGAAAATCGACGCGTTTTTCTTCGTGGTCGGCCTGCCGACTTCAGCCGTGACCGATCTCGCGGCCACGCCCGGAGTAAAGATCAAGTTCCTTGATCATGCGAATCTGCTGCCGGCGATGACCAAGAAAAACGGACCCTTGTACATCGCCGACGTGATTCCGAAAGACACTTACCCGGGCATGACGGTGGACAATCAGGCGACTGCCGTGGCCAATCTGCTGGTGGCGAATGCCAACATGAGCGAACAGACGGTTTACAACATCGTCAAGACGATTTTCGACAAGCGGCCCGATCTGATCGCGGTGCATAAAATCGCGGCGGATATCACGATGGATAAACAAAAACCCGAAGCATCGCCGGTGCCGTGGCATCCGGGTGCCGTGAAGTACTTCAAGGAAAAAGGGCTGAAGTTCTGATTTGTGCCCTGCAGGTCAGCCCCGTCCGGCTTCGGACGGGGTTTTTCGTTTCTGGACTTGAAATAATCTTGGCGTGTTCCGGGTGCGTGTCAGGAATGGCATGACAAATCATAAAAAATCCTGGGCTGGAGGAAATAATGGCTGAAAATTCCATTCCAGAGTCATCACGGGGGGGGGCGGTCCTCAGCGATGAGGCTCGCAAGCGCGTCGAGGAACTGATCGAGGAGGAAGAGGGCGCCCACAACCGTTATGGCGGCGCGCTTGCGGTGATGCTGACGCTCGCCGCCGTGATCATGTCGCTGTTCCACCTGTATGCCGCGGTGGAGATTGTTCCGGCATTCAGGCTGCGGCCGATCCATGTCGCATTTGCGCTGACACTGGTATTTCTGCTGTTCCCCTCAGCGAAACGTTTCCGTCATCGCCTGATGTGGTGGGATGTCATTTTCGCCGTCACTTCGATGGCGATCATCGGCTACATACTGTACTGGGGAGACTTGCTGGGCGACCGGGCGACCGTCCCGACAATGCTGGATCAGGTCGTCGGCGTTGCGCTGATTCTGCTGATTCTCGAGGCGAACAGAAGAAGTTCGACATGGATACTGCCGTTTATTGTGATGCTGTTTCTCGCCTATGCGCTGTTCGGGCCGCAACTGCCGGCACCGTGGACGCACAAGGGTTACGAAATCGCGCGGCTTACCGGTGCGTTGTACATGACGCTGGAAGGGATTTTTGGCGTCGCCGTGGACGTGTCCTCCACACTGATCATCCTGTTCACCATTTTCGGGGCCTTTCTGCAGTATTCCGGAGCAGGGAAGTTTTTCCTCGATTTTTCGTTTGCGGCGATGGGCGGCAAGCCATCGAGCGCAGGACGCGCGGTGGTGATGTCCTCATTTCTTCTCGGAGGTCCTTCGGGTTCCGGTGTGGCGACCACGGTGACCATCGGCGCCGTGGCTTATCCGCTGCTCGCCAAGGCGGGTTATGGCAAGGAGGCTGCCGGCGGCTTGCTGGCGGCGGGTGGCTTGGGGGCGATTCTGTCGCCGCCGGTGCTGGGCGCGGCGGCCTTCCTGATCGCCGAGTTCCTCAGGATCTCGTATCTCGACGTGATCCTGATGGCGACGATCCCGACCATCCTGTTTTATCTGGGCATTTTTATCATGGTCGAGATCGATGCGCGCAAATTCAACATGAAGGCGGTCGCCCTCGAGAAGCATCATCGCCCCCTGGAACTGGCCAAGCGCTACTGGTACCACTTTGTGTCGCTGGTATCGATCGTGGTTTTCCTGCTCGTCGGCTATTCACCGGTGCTGTCCGTGTTCTATGCCACCCTCGTGACCGCGCTGGTTTCGTTCTTCCGGAGAGACTCAGCGCTGATCCCCTACGACTGGTTCTGCGGTCGCATGCCCTGGATCAGGGGGTTCTGGGAATCCGGGTTCATCAAGGCACTGGAAGGTGGTTCGGTCGGCGTACTCAATGTCGCGATGACCTGCGCTTCTGCCGGCATCATCGTCGGCGTGGTGACATTGACCGGGCTGGGGCTGAAGTTCAGTTCCATCGTGCTGGACTACGCCGATTCCGGTTCGAAAGGGCTGGTCAGCCTGTGGGTGATGTTCGGCGCGACCGCAACACCCGAATTGCTGCATGACATGAAGCTGCTGCTGACGGCGTTCTTCACTTCGCTGATTGTGTGGGTGGTCGGGCTGGCCGTGCCCGTAACCGCGTCGTACATCATCTGTGCGGTGATCACCGCGCCGGCGATGATCAAGCTCGGGGTTCCGGATTTTGCCGCGCACATGTTTATTTTTTACTATGCCGTATTGTCGGAAGTGTCGCCGCCCACCGCGCTGTCGCCGTTTGCCGCGGCGGCGATTACCGGTGGCGGCCCGTACCGCACGACGCTACAGAGCTGGAAATACTGCGCACCGGCGTTCCTGCTGCCCTTCATGTTCGTGCTTGACCCGTCGGGCACCGGCTTGCTGCTTGGCGGTTCCTTCAAGAATCTGGCGGCTGCCGACTGGGGTTCAATCGCGCTGGTGACGGGTACTGCCGCGGTGGGCATTGCCGCGCTGGCCGGCGGCTTGCAGGGCTGGCTGTTCTGCAAGACCACCGTGCTTGAGCGCTGGATGCTGATGATCGCCGGTCTCGCGCTGGTGTATCCGACGACTTTTGCCGATATCCTCGGGGTCGTGCTGGTCGCCGTGGTGGTGGTGTTGCAGAAACTGCGGCCGCCGGATAAAAAGACTGTCACGGCATGACGGGGCGGGGACCGCGGGCGGGGCAGACGGAAACCCGGTACGCCACGCCGTTCGCCGTTCTGGGCATCGTCACCGACGGCAGAGTGATCACCAGCCTGCGTTATCTGCCGCGCAGCACGCCGCTGGCTGCGCCGCAGGATCGTGTCGCCGAACGCGCCTGCCGCGAAGTCGAGCGTTATCTGGCGGACCCCGAGTACTGTTTCACGGTAGCCTATCGTCATGACGGCACACCATTCCAGCAGCGGGTCTGGCGCGAGATTGAAAAACTCGGTGGGAAAAGCAGCGGGAAAAATTGCTCAATAAAAACAATTACTTATGGCGACATGGCGCAGCGATTGCGCAGCGGTCCCCGGGCTGTCGGCGGCGCTTGCGGTGCCAATCCGGTGCCGCTGATCGTGCCCTGTCATCGGGTGCTGGCGGCCGGCGGCGGTCTGGGCGGATTCATGGGCGGCAAGGATCCCTTCCCCTTGAGCGTCAAACGCTGGCTGCTGCGGCATGAAGGAATCCTCAAAGCCGATCATTGACGCGTTCTGCGATGCGTTGTGGCTGGAGGACGGCCTGGCGCGCAACACACTCGACAGTTATCGCCGCGATCTGCAGCAGTTCGCCGCCTGGCTCGAACAACGCAGCAGCACCGGTTTGTTCGCCGCCGACCAGGCCTTGATCCAGGATTATCTGGCGCACAAATTCCGCAGCAAGGCGCGCGCGTCCACCGCGGCGCGGCTGCTGTCGACGTTAAAACGGTTCTATCGCCACGCGCTGCGCCAGAATACGATCAAGGCGGATCCGACGCTGCGCATCGACACACCGAAACTGCCGCGCCCGTTGCCGAAAACGCTGACCGAAGCGGATGTCGAAAGTCTGCTTGCGGCACCGGCACTGGATCAGCCGCTGGGCCTGCGCGACCGGGCGATGCTGGAGGTAATCTATGCCAGCGGCCTGCGCGTGTCCGAACTGGTGACACTGAAAGTGCCCCAGATCAGCCGCGACATGGGTGTGGTGCGGGTGATGGGCAAGGGCTCCAAGGAGCGGCTGGTGCCGCTGGGTGAGGAGGCGCTGTCCTGGCTCGAGCGTTATCTGAAAGAAGCACGGCCGGTGCTGCTCGGTGAAAGAACCAGCGACGCGTTGTTCGTCACCACACGCGCCGCGGTGATGACGCGACAGGCGTTCTGGCACCTGCTTAAACGTTATGCGCTGCAGGCGGGGCTCAACAAGCCGATTTCGCCGCACACGCTGCGCCATGCCTTTGCCACGCATCTGCTGAACCACGGCGCCGATCTGCGTGTGGTGCAACTGCTGCTGGGTCATGCAGATATCTCAACGACGCAGATTTATACCCATGTCGCTCAGGAACGGATGAAGCAGTTGCATGCGAAGCACCATCCGCGGGGGTGAAAAAACAGTGCGGAATGCGGAGAGCAGTGCGCGGAGCGGAAACCGGCACCGCGTTGCGATATGGCGTCAGGTTCTTTGGCCGCGTTCTATGCTGATGCCGAGTTTTTTTACGCCGGCGAGCGGCGTGAGTTTGGCGATGCTGACGCGCAGCCACGGCGCCTTGAAATCCTTGATCACCATGCCGGCAATCGATTCGGCCGCATGTTCCAGCAATGAAAAGTGCTGCTCCGCAAAGAGTTGTTTGATGGCGGCGACGACTTTTGCGTAATCGATGGTGTCTTCAATGCGGTTGCTGTCGGCCGCATGTTTGCCGCGCAGGCCGATTTCGAGGTCGAGCTGTATGGTTTGTGGCGCCTGCTGCTCCCAGGCGTAAATGCCGATGCGGGTTTCGATGCGCAGTTCGCTGATGAATATGGTGTCCATGTGCGGCAAGGGTGTCCGAAACAACGGGTCCGGTTGGGCTAAAATGACCGCGCCATTCTAGGGGAAATCATTTGGCGTTACTAATCGTTGTGGTTACAGCGTACCTGATCGGCTCGGTTTCTTTTGCGGTGGTCGTCAGTCGCGCATTCCGGCTGCCGGATCCGCGCGAATACGGTTCAGGTAATCCGGGTGCGACCAATGTGCTGCGCAGTGGGCGCAAATCAGCGGCGGCGCTGACTTTGCTCGGTGACAGCGTCAAGGGCTGGCTTGCAGTATTTGTTGCCGGGCAGTGGATCACCGAGGGCACGGCAATGGCGATGGCGCTCGCTGCGGTGGCGGTGATCCTCGGCCACATGTATCCACTGTTCCATCGCTTTCAGGGCGGTAAAGGCGTGGCGACTGCTTTGGGTGCGCTGCTGGCGCTGAGTCCGTACCTCGCGCTGGGCGTGCTCGCCACCTGGATCACCATCGCGGTGTTTTTTCGTTACTCCTCGCTCGCCGCGTTGATATCCGCGGTCTTCAGCGTGTTTTTCGCCTTGTTATTGTTTAACGCGGCACATCCGTTTTTCTTTGCCGTGACGGTGATCGCAGTGCTGCTGATCTGGCGTCATCGTTCAAACATCCGCAATTTGCTCAATGGCAGGGAAAGCAAGCTCGGCGCCAGGATTTAATCAGGCTTGCTGCAGACTGGTCAGATCCCAGCGCGGACGCACGGTAAACCCCGGATTTTTTTCGTGAGCCCCCCGCTGCAAACGCAGCGCGCCGGCAAAAGCGATCATCGCGCCGTTGTCGGTGCAGAACTCGAACGGCGGGTAATACACCGTGCAGCCGAGGCGTTGCGCGGCTGCACTCAATAACGCGCGCAGCCGACGGTTGGCGCCGACGCCGCCGGCGACGACCAATCGTGTCAGACCGGTTTGTTCAATCGCTGCGATGGACTTGCCAACCAGCACGTCTACGATGGCCGCCTGCAGTTCGGCGGCAAGATCGGCGCGCGCTTGTGTATCCGATGGCAGAGTGCGTACCGCGGTGAGCACCGCAGTTTTGAGGCCGCTGAAACTGAAGTCAAGGTTGTCACTGCGCAGCATCGGCCGCGGCAAGGGGTATTTGCCAGCATGGCCGGATTCGGCGAGCGCGGCGATCGCCGGGCCGCCGGGGTAAGCGAGGCCCAGTAGTTTTGCTGATTTGTCGAAAGCCTCGCCGGCGGCATCGTCCAGGGTCTCACCGAGCAGCGTGTAGTCGCCGACCCCGCCCACCCGCATCAACTGGGTGTGGCCGCCGGAAACCAGTAACGCGACAAACGGGAACTGCGGGGCAGGATCGGCCAGCAGCGGCGACAGCAGATGGCCTTCGAGGTGGTGGATGCCGATCGCGGGGATGCCCAAGGCATAGGCAAGGCTGGTGCCGACCCCAGCGCCGACCAGCAGCGCGCCGGCCAACCCGGGGCCGGCGGTATAGGCCACGGCGTCGAGTTCGCCCAGGGTTGCGCCGGCTTCGCGCAGCACGTCCCGGGTCAGCGGCAAAACCCGGCGGATGTGGTCGCGGGAGGCCAGTTCCGGCACCACTCCGCCATAATCGGCGTGTAAGGCCACCTGGGAGTGCAGGGCATGGGCGCGCAGGCCGCGCCCGGTGTCATAAAGGGCGATGCCGGTTTCGTCGCAGGAGGTTTCGATGCCTAGTACAAGCACGGGTTTCTGGCCGGGGCGGGTAGGGTCGGGCTGGCAGCGGTGTTCCGGGCCCTGTAAATCCGGGCTGGATCTGGTTATAATACGCGCCTTTCCGATTTCATCTGCTGAATTCCGGCAGGATAGATCAGGGTATTTGAGGGATTACATGACGACAGTACGCGTAAAAGAAAATGAACCGTTTGAAGTGGCTCTGCGCCGTTTCAAGCGCACCGTGGAAAAAACCGGGCTGCTGACCGAATTGCGTGCCCGCGAGTTCTACGAAAAACCGACCTCCGAGCGCAAGCGCAAGCTGGCCGCCGCAGTGAAGCGCACGTATAAACGCCTGCGTTCACAACTGCTGCCGCCGAAGCTCTACTAAGTCCGGCGCGCCGTTCAGGCCGTCAAAGGGTGCAGGGGCTTCAGCCTCGCACCCTTTTGTCATTTCTGGAGCCCATCCATGTCCCTTCGTGAACAGATCAACGACGACCTCAAGGCGGCAATGCGCAGCGCCGACGTTGCGCGCCGCGACACCATCCGCCTGCTGCTGGCTGCGCTGAAGCAGCGTGAAGTCGATGAGCGCAAGACGCTGACCGACGCCGACGTGCTGGGCATTATCGAAAAGATGCTCAAGCAGCGCCGCGACTCAATCACCCAGTTCGAGCAGGGCGGCCGCCAGGATCTGGCCGACAAGGAAAAGCAGGAGCTCGGTCTGTTACAGGCCTATATGCCGCAGGCCCTGGGTGCTGATGAAATCGCTGCGGCTGTTGCTGCGGCCGTCGCCGAGGCCGGCGCGGTCGCGCCGTCCGACATGGGCAAGGTGATGGCGGTGCTGAAACCGAAGCTGGCCGGGCGCGCCGACATGTCACAAGTATCGGCTGCGGTCAAAGCGCATCTCACCAAATCATAGTTCGTTGTTTTTGTGGTTGTTTTTGCCGGCTTTGTCTACGGGTGTCACTGCCGTCGCTGACGCAGCGCGCTACCCTATAATTCCCTGATTGCCACGGCCCGCCAGCGGGCCGCCGGTTCCCGAGTGGAGCAAGTTGCCGCGCGCATGATTCCGCAGTCGTTCATCCAGGATTTGCTCGGCCGGGTCGACGTCGTCGAAGTGGTCGATCGCCACGTGAAGTTGAAACGCAGCGGCGCCAATTATTCAGCCTGCTGTCCCTTCCACACCGAAAAATCCCCGTCCTTTACCGTCAGCCCGACCAAACAGTTCTATCACTGCTTCGGTTGTGGCGCGCACGGCACTGCCATCGGTTTCATGATGGAGTACAGCGGCATGGGTTTTGTCGATGCGGTGAAGGATCTCGCACAAAGCGTCGGCATGCAGGTGCCGGAAGAGGCCCGCTCGGAGTACACCCAGCGCCGTGCCGAAGAAGGCCCGGATCTGTACGGTGTGCTGCTGCAGGCGGCGCAGTTCTACCGCAACCAGCTGAAGGACGCGCCGCAGGCGATTGAATACCTGAAGCGTCGTGGCCTGTCGGGAGAAATCGCCAAGCATTTCGGCATCGGTTATGCGCCCGACGGCTGGCAGAACCTCGAACAGGTGTTCCCCGATTACGCCGACAAGTCGCTGAATGTCGCGGGGCTGGTGAAGCAGAACGAGGAGGGCCGGCGTTACGACGTGTTCCGCGACCGCATCATGTTTCCGATTGTCGACGTCAAAGGCAACATCATCGGTTTCGGCGGGCGTGTGCTCGGCGATGGCGAACCGAAATACCTGAACTCTCCAGAAACACCGGTGTTCGAAAAGGGCCGTGAACTCTATGGCCTGTTCCATGCGCGGCGCGCAATCCGCGATGCTGCTTGCGTGATCGTGGTCGAAGGCTACATGGACGTGGTGGCGCTGGCGCAGGCGGAGGTCGGGTACGCGGTGGCGACGCTGGGTACTGCGACCACGCCGAACCATGTGCAGAAACTGCTGCGCCAGTCGGACGAGATCGTGTTTTGTTTCGACGGTGACGCTGCCGGCCGTCGCGCAGCATGGCGGGCGCTGGAGAACAGCCTCACGCAACTGGTCGACGGCAAGCAACTGCGCTTCCTGTTCCTGCCCGATGGCGAGGATCCCGATACCTATGTGCGAGCGAATGGCAAGGCCGCGTTCGAAGCTCTGCTCGCCAAGGCGCAACCGCTGTCGCGGTTTCTGATCGATGAATTGCGCTCGAATGTCGATAGCCATACTTCCGAAGGTCGCGCCAAGCTGATGCAGCAGGCGAAACCGCTGGTCAAACAGATTGCCGCGCCGATGTTGTCGCTGCTGATCCGCAAGGAACTGGCGCAACTGGTTGGAGTGTCGCAGCAGGAACTCGACGCGAATTTTGAAATCAGGACACAGGCTGCTCCAGCACCGGCCCGGCGTGCAGCGCCGGTGACGCAGTCGATTCTGCGCACGGCGCTCGAACTGCTGATTGTGGAGCCGCGGTTTGCTGCGCTGATCAAGCGCGGAGATCTGGCCGAGGCTGTGGATGTTCCCGGCGTGGATCAAGGGGATCTGCTGGCGCTGGACGCGGCGCTGGAAGTTGTCGGCAGCGGCGAGGTGCTGGTCAGTCTGGGCGAGGTATTTCGCGGTTCGCCGCATGAGGCGGCGGTGCGGCAGGCGGAGGCCGGGGCCTTGCGCTGGCAGGATCGGACACTGGAACCGGGGGAGTTTGAGGCGGAGTTCCGCGGGGCCTGGGATCAGGCTATGGTGTTGATTCGTAAGGCCAGAATCAATGCGTTGTTGGAAAAATCCAAACGCCAAGGCTGGAATTCTGATGAACAAGCACAATATCGTCTTTTGCAACAAGCACTTAACGTACCAGCCAGCAAGTGAAAGAGCTGGTGGTTTGCGGTATAATTTCCGGCTTTTTCACCGAACCATCGCCCGGCGGAGCCTAATCCATGGCCAAGCAATCCAAAACATCCAAATCCAAGGCAACCAAGGCAAAAAACGCGAAAGCGAAAAATGCCGGCGCGAAAAACGCCAAAGCGAAAGGCGCAGCACGCGCTAAAACAGGATCCGCAAAATCCGCCGTCAAAACCAAGGCGCGCGTTGCAACAAAATCCAAGGTGGTGAAATCAAAGGCGCCGCAGCGCGCCGCCAAGCCGCGTCCGGCAGCAAAGGGCGCGGCCAAAACCAAGGGCAAGGTTACGCCGAAAGCAGCGGCCAAGTCGAAGGCGGTATTACGCAAGGAACAGCAGCGGCTGGCGAACTTCAAGGCGGTGGCGAAACAGGCGCTGGCCAAGGTCAAGGCGGCCGCGCAGAAACTCGACAAGACTGCACCGCAGCCGGCAGCGCCGGTTGCCGCCGTCAAGGCCGGTGGCAAGCAGCGGCCAACGCGCGGACTGACCGCGCGCGAACGCGCGCTGGTCAAGGAATTCGAGCGGCGTGAACTCTCGCCGGCGGACGCCGAAGCACGGCGCCTGCGGCTGAAAAATCTGGTGGTGCTCGGCAAGGAACGCGGTTACCTGACCTATGCCGAGATCAACGATCACCTGCCCGATGACATGCTCGACGCCGAGGCGATCGAGAACATCATCGGCATGATCAACGACATGGGCATCCAGGTCTACGACGAAGCACCGGATGCCGAGACCTTGCTGATGTCCGAATCCACGCCGGCGGTGGCGGACGAAGATGCGGTCGAGGAAGCCGAAGCCGCGCTGTCCACGGTGGATTCCGAGTTCGGCCGCACCACCGACCCGGTGCGCATGTACATGCGCGAAATGGGCTCGGTCGAACTGTTGACGCGCGAGGGCGAGATCGAGATCGCCAAGCGCATCGAGGACGGCCTGCGCCACATGATCCTGGCCATTTCCGCCTGCCCGACGACGATTGCCGAAATCCTCACGCTGGCCGAAAAAATCGAGAAGGAAGAAATCCGCGTCGATGATGTCGTCGACGGGCTGGCTGACCTCGAAATGAAAGCAGCCATTGTTGAAGAGGTTGCCGAAGATGAGGCTGGTGACGATGAGGATGTCGATGCCGAGGACGCCGAGGACGATGACGGCGCTGCCAGCGCCGCCGCCGCCGCCGCCGACCTGGCGCGGCTGAAGGAAGCTGCGCTGGTGCACTTTGCCGACATCCGCAGCAATTACCAGAAAATGATGCGCGCGCTGCAGAAACACGGCTCGCGTGGCCGGCCCTACATTCAGGCGCGCGAAGCCATTTCCGAAGAGTTGATGAAAATCCGCTTCGGGGCAAAGCAGATCGAAGGCCTGTGTGACGGCGTGCGCAAGCTGGTTGAAGAAGTGCGCACCTACGAGCGCACGATCATGGCGCTGTGCATCGACAAGGCGCGTATGCCGCGCCAGCATTTCATCAAGGAATACCCGGGCAAGGAAACCAGCGCGCGGTGGATTCGCGGCGAGGTGGAATCCGCCAAGCCGTGGAGCGAGGCGCTGCTGCGTTTCGAACCGGCGGTTGTCGAGCAGCAGCAGAAACTGCTCGACCTGCAGAGCCGGATCGGCATCCCGATCAAGGAACTGAAGGAAATCAACCGCCAGATGACCAGTGGTGAAGCACGGGCACGGCGCGCAAAACGTGAAATGACCGAGGCCAACCTGCGGTTGGTAATTTCGATCGCCAAGAAATACACCAACCGCGGCCTGCAGTTCCTCGACCTGATCCAGGAAGGCAACATTGGCCTGATGAAGGCGGTGGACAAGTTCGAATACCGCCGCGGTTACAAATTTTCGACCTACGCGACCTGGTGGATCCGTCAGGCGATCACCCGCTCGATCGCCGATCAGGCGCGCACGATCCGTATTCCCGTGCACATGATCGAGACCATCAACAAGATGAACCGCATCTCGCGGCAGATCCTCCAGGAAACCGGCTCCGAGCCGGATCCGGCGACGCTGGCCGCGAAGATGGAAATGCCCGAGGAGAAGATCCGCAAGATCCTCAAGATCTCCAAGGAACCGATTTCGATGGAGACGCCGATCGGCGACGACGACGATTCACATCTGGGCGATTTCATCGAAGACCAGTCGACGATGGCACCCAGCGACGCCGCGGTTTACGGCAGTCTGCGCGATGTCACCGGCGACGTGCTCGACACGCTGACCCCGCGCGAAGCCAAAGTGCTGCGCATGCGTTTCGGCATCGAAATGAACACCGATCACACGCTGGAAGAAGTCGGCAAGCAGTTCGACGTCACCCGCGAACGCATCCGCCAGATTGAGGCCAAGGCGCTGCGCAAGCTGCGCCATCCGTCGCGTTCGGAGCGGCTGCGCAGTTTTCTCGATAACGAAAGCTGAAATCGTCCGCCCGCGGTTACGGGCGGACACCAGCCGGAATTGATTTCGCTCGCTGCAGCCTTTCGGGCTAGCCCGGCATCGCCGGATATTTCATCAACGCCGCCCCGGAGGGGCTCATGAATGAACCGCGCCGTGACCTCGCGCGCACCACCCTGGTCGTGCTGTTTATCGGCGGCCTGATTTTTGCCTCGTTATGGACCATCCGGCCATTCCTTGCGCCAGTGATCTGGGCGGCCATGATCGTCGTCGCGACCTGGCCTTTGATGCGCCGTGTCCAGCGCCGACTGTGGGGCAGCAGGGCGCTTGCGGTGACGGCGATGATACTGGTACTGCTGCTGGTGTTTGTGGTGCCGCTGACGATGGCGATTGCCACCATCGTCGAACATGCCAATGAGATTGTCAGTTGGGCAAAAGAACTGACCGGGCTTCGCCTGCCGCCGCCACCCGACTGGCTGCGTAATCTGCCGCTCGTGGGTGACCACGTAGTCCTGCTCTGGGAAAAGATTGCAGCCATAACTTCGCGCGATCTTGCCACCAGGGCCGAACCGTACGCAGGCGCGGCCACCCGCTGGTTTATTGCCGAAGTCGGCAGCTTTGGACTGGTGTTCGTCCAGTTTTTGCTGACGATCATCCTGTCCGCCGTGCTCTACGCGAGTGGTGAAGCCTGGGCACATTGGATGATTCGATTCGGCGGCAGACTGGCAACTGTGCACGGCGAGCGCGCGGTGATGCTCGCCGGTCAGGCGATACGCGGTGTTGCCCTGGGCGTAGTAGTGACCGCCTTGGCCCAGTCCATACTCGGCGGCATCGGACTGGTAATCGCCGATGTGCCTTTCGCCGCGATGCTGACGGCCGTCATGTTCATGCTCTGCATTGCCCAACTCGGGCCGGTGCTGGTGCTGCTGCCGGCCGTGGGCTGGCTCTACTGGAGCGACAGCACCGGCTTGGCCGTTTTTCTGCTGGTGTGGACGATGATTGTCGGCACCATCGATAACGTCATTCGCCCCTTCCTGATCCGGCAGGGCGCAGACTTGCCGCTGCTGCTGATTTTTGCCGGCGTCATCGGCGGTCTGCTGTCTTTTGGTCTGGTCGGTATTTTCGTCGGCCCGGTAGTGCTGGCTGTGGCCTATACCTTGATCGATGCCTGGGTCAAAGATGACGGACAGGACGAAGCGGTAGCCGTTTCGGTTGACCCCGTCGCCAGGAAATAGCGTACCGTTTGCCCGTGCGGCCGCGGGCAGCCAGCCCGCGGCCGTTTTTTTGACGTGAGCCGGTGACAGCCATGGCGGCTCCTTGCTGGTAACGGTGTCTGTGATCGATGACGGGTCATGGTTGCCGGAATGATAAAATAGTGCCGTTGTCGGCCAGACTTGGCGATTATCCGTATAACGTCCGGCTCCTTCAGGATCAGCGGGGGGCCGCGTTTTCTGCAACAGGGTCGTTAGCTCAGTCGGTTAGAGCAGGGGACTCATAATCCCTTGGTCGTTGGTTCGAGTCCAACACGACCCACCAATTTTATATCTTATAAACAATAAGATATATCCATAGCACCAAGCCATAGTACCCCGAGTTAGTAGATTGCGGGACACTGGCGGGACAGTGCCAGTAAACAAACGGCCAAGAATGACCGGCATTCTGCTCGCCACCACCTCATCCAATCGTGTCTGAAAAATCAGCCTGGCCTGTGGATAACCGCCCCTTTTCTTGGAGTGCTGTCCCGCTACTGTCCCATAAATATGTAGTTAATCATTTTTTATCATTATAAACATGATGTTATAAATATTAACAAACAGACTATATGTCCCTTGTTGCTGTTTTCTCTGCTTTGTTCTATGCTTCGCTCAGTAATTCTCAGGGGGCGAAAATGGCAACGATTGAAAAGCGTAAAACGTCCGAGGGCACAACCTACCGGGCAAAGGTTCGCGTGAAAGGTTTCGCGCCTGAATCTGCCAGTTTTGAGAGACTGACCGATGCGAGGGAATGGGCGAGCAAAACCGAAACCGCCATGCGCGCCGGTCTGCACTTCGGGGAGAGCAAGCGCCACACGTTCGGAGAGCTTGCCGATAAATACCTCGCCAGTAAGGACGCCACTGAATTAGAGAGCTTTGACCAGCGGAAACGCCACATTGAATATTGGCGCAAGGTATTCGGGCCTGACCTTCTAAAAACTATCTCACCTGCCCGTATCATCAAGGAACGGGACAAACTGCGGGACGAACAGACAAGCCGATTTGCCACACCAGCAACCGGCGCCCCGGACCTAGACGCCAAGCGCCCGAGAAGCAAGCGAACTGGGCCGTCCGTGAATCGCTATCAAGCCGCACTGAGTAAATGCCTGGCTTACGGAAAAAAAGAACTGCAATGGCTCGAAAAGAATCCTTGTGAGAGCGTGGGCAAATCCAGCGAAAACACTGGCCGTGTGCGATTCCTATCCGACGACGAGCGCCCTCGACTACTGGATGCCTGCCGCCCTCATGCCGACCTGTATCTCGCCGTGCTGCTGGCGCTGACGACCGGCGCGCGGCAAGCGGAAATAATGACCCTGCGCTGGGGACAAATAGACTTCAAACGCAAAGTAATCACGCTCAACAAAACCAAGAACGGCGAGACCCGCTCCATTCCGTTGGTGGGCGAAGCCTTCACGCTGTTGCAGGAACGCGGCAAGGTACGCAACCTCAAAGACGACCGTTTGTTTCCACCGAAGGCGAAGGCCAAGAAAGCCGAATGCCTCGACCTCCGGCAACCGTGGGAAAAGGCGCTAAAGGCCGCAGGCATCGCTGATTTTCATTGGCACGACCTGCGCCACACAGCCGCGTCATACCTCGCCATGAGCGGCGTCTCGCTGGTGGAAATCTCGAAGATACTCGGCCATCGCACCATGCAAATGGTATCGCGCTATTCGCACCTGAGTGACGGGCACATTGTGGCGACCGGCGAGAAGCTGGCCGCACGGCTGGGGATATGAACATGAGCAAGAAAAAACAGAAACAATTGCCCGATGCAGTTACCTGCGTAGTGGTGAGTATGAATGACGAGATTCATATTTATGATTTTCTTCGATTGACTGGCAAATGCCTCGGAGACAATGGGACGTACCGCATTGAAGAGAGTGGCGTCACAGGGGAGGTGGGCGACATATCGGAAGTTGTTGGTTTAACATCCGAAGATCAGGCGGTTTTGCTTGAGTTTAAGCGTAAAGCCAAGTTAGATTTTCCATGCACTCCGCAGCGCCTTATCGAATGGGTTAAGGACACTGACGGGGAATTTACGTTGCCGGATGATTTCGTGCTGCAGATAGAAGAAGCCAAAGCAAGCGCTGAAGCTGTTGATGAATTGGCGAAGTCTGCCAAGGAGAAAGCAGTGCCGGATGATGACCAGGGCAACAACGAAGACGCGCCACAGGAAACGCAGCGGCGAAGAAACAGGCTATACCAAGAAGTCGAGTTGATTCCCGATTGGGCAACGCTGACTGAGTCAAGGATTGCCACCGTATTGGGTGACAAAGCCGGGAAAGGCATCTGCTGCGTCAAATCGGTAACATCTAACGGAATTTCATGGATCGACGGGAATGGGGGAAAGCAGGAAACATCGCGTAAGTCTTTCGGGAAATGGCTATCTCGCAACCGCGACAGCAAGACGCCAAGGGTATAGGAAAGGGACACGAAGGACGCGATGCGGACATGAAGGACACGAATATAGAACAGTAGAAATAACCGGGTAAAACGACAACCATACCGAAGCGCCAGTAACACTGGCAAGCCGGGAATGTTTGGAGATTACCCAGCATGCAAACCGCGCAACACACCAGCGAAACCGCTGCCGCAGTCAAGGCCGCATACCCCGACCTACCGCCGCGCCCTGCCGTACTTCTAACGGTCGGGCAATTTGCCGGAAGGAACCCAGCGTTCACGCCGGCCGCTCTCCGAAACCTAATCTTTAAGGCCGGTTCACGCCAGAGCACGAAAGGCGCAATTCCGGGTAATGGCCTGGCCGATGCCGGCGCAATTGTTCGCATCGGCAGGAAGGTTCTGATAGACGAATCCAAATTTTTTGAGTGGATTCGCTGCCAGCAACTAGCAGCCTAAGGGGTGCCGACCATGACGACCACAAAGAAAAACGCCGCCGGGCTGATGACCCAAGCGGCGCGGATGACGATACACAATCGCAATTCTATCATCAAGCAGGCGATTATTCGCGGTGCATTATGGGGAGTTATCCCTATCGCAGTAGCAACCTGGCTGATCCGGCGGCTTCACTTGGGGGCCGCATGATGACGGGCGATGTTGAGCGCATCCGCGAAGCCCTGCATTTCGTTCCGGCCAGTGACCGCGACACCTGGCTGAAGATGGGCATGGCGATCAAGCACGAAACCGGTGACGCTGGCTTTGATGTGTGGGAAGCGTGGAGCCAGCAAGATGAATCCTTCAACGCCAAGGATGCACGGGGCGTGTGGAAGAGCATTCGCGGCAATGGCAAAGTGACGGCTGGAACGCTGTTCCATGAAGCCAAGGCGAACGGCTGGCGCGATGAAGGAACGCACCAGAAGCCAACACGCAAAGAGCTTGCCGAGCGGCGGAGCATTGCGGCGGAACGGGTCGCACAAGAAGCGGTTGAGATAGCGCAGGAACGTGCTGACGCAGCGAAGAAGGCGGCGGCGATCTGGAAGGCAGCGACCGAAGCGAAGGCCGATCATCCTTATTTTGTCCGCAAGCGCGTTTCGCCTGTGGCAACCCTGCGAGAGATTGACGCTGGCGAGGCGGCTGCGATCCTGGGCTATGCGCCGAAGTCGAGCGGCGATGCACTGGCCGGGCGCTTGCTGGTGGCACCCGTCAAAGTCGGCGAGGGGCTTTCAACGCTGGAACTGATCGACCAGGACGGGCGCAAATCCGCTATCTACGGCGGCGCGAAGGTGGGCGGATATTGGGCGGCGCAATCGTTACCCGATGGCGACGGGCTTACCCTGCTAATTGGTGAGGGCGTGGCGACCGTGCTAACGGCGAAGGAATCCAGCGGACACCCGGCAATCGCCGCACTGTCGTCGGGCAATCTGTCGGCGGTGGCGAGGGCGATGCGCGAACGCTACTCGTCGGCAACTCTGGTGATCCTTGCCGATCTGGTGAAGGCAACCGGCGCACCCGATCCCCATGCAATCGAGGCGGCGCGATCCGTCGGCGGCAAGCTGGCAATCCCCGACTTCGGCACCGACCGACCGGACGGCGCGACCGACTTCAACGATATGGCGGAGCTATGCGGGGTGGAAGCCGCAGGACGCGCCATAGCGAACGCAAGCGCACCGGCAGGGCGTGAGCATCAACCCGAACCTGATAATGCGCCTGACGATGAACCAGAAGCCCGACACGTCAATCAGCCGCGCCCCAGTGAAGCCATGCTGTACGGCTTAGCTGGCGATGTTGGCAAGACGGCTGCGGCAACCACTGAAGCGAACCCCTACGCCGTGTGCATGGGCTTTATGTCGTTTCTGTCGGGTATGGCCGGGCGTGATATTTACCTGCCCGTCGGCAACACCCGCCACCACCCCCGGCTGTTCACCCTGCACGTCGGGCGATCAAGCCGAGGACGCAAGGGCGATGCGTTATCGCTAGTGCATCGTATTCGCCACGCCATAGACAAACGCGAAAGTGAGCACGGAACCATCGGCGGCAGCTTGCTGGGGCAGGTGCATACCGGTGGGCTTTCCAGTCGAGAGGGGCTGGTGATGTTCATTCATAACGGCTTCAAACAAGGCAAAGATGAAGTCCCGGCGATAGAGGACAAGCGCTTATGGGTTGTCGAGTCCGAGTTTGCAAACATTCTTCAACAATCGAAGCGCGACGGGAACACATTGTCCCCTGCGCTGCGTGATGCCTGGGACGGCGTGAGTATCAAGCCTGCGACCAAGAGCTCCCGCACATGGGCAAGTAACCCGCATATCGCCATCGCGGCAGCCATCACGCCGACCGAGCTGGTGGAGCTGATGAAAGCGCGTGAACTGTCCAACGGCTTCGCGAACCGCTTCATTATTTTCTGGGCTGAACGTGAACGGTTGATCCCTTTCCCGTGTGCCACCAGTGAAGCCGACTTGCTGGGTCTGGTAAAACGCACCGCGGATGTCTTGCAGTTCATGAAGGGCGACTACCCGACCAGCAAGGACAACCGGATGATGACCATGAGCCATGAGGCGCGCACGGCTTACGAGCGACTGTATCGTCGTGGCCTGAACGCCACTACCGGCAGCGCCCGCCTTGACGGCATTCTCGAACGACGTGCGCCGATGCTGTTGCGTATGGCAATGCTGTTTGCCATGACTGACCAGACCCTGACGATTGAAGTCAGCCATATTGAGGCAGCACAGGCATGGGTGACGTATTGGGTGGAATCTGTGCGCTACGTTTTCGGCGAAGCAGCCGACGAAGCCCGCACGATCGAACGGCAGGAAAGCGCGGACAAGCTGTTGGCATTCCTGACGAAAAAAGGGCAAGCAACACGCACCGAAATAACGGTTGAGTGTTTCAACAAGCGCGCACCACCCGGCGGGCTGGATGCGGTGATAGCCGAACTGCTGAATGCCACGCCGCCAAGAATTGAAACAGAAGTGCGGGCGCGCCCAAAGGG
>ENA-ORBV01000512-ORBV01000512.1-microbial-mat-metagenome-genome-assembly--contig:-NODE-512-length-89191-cov-34.260812_pt1 | contig 89191 bp, 76 predicted proteins | sample MGYA00237777_ERZ505514 | MGnify/ENA primary metagenome ERZ505514 (study PRJEB26160, sample SAMN06269048) | microbial mat metagenome | isolation source: Oligotrophic lake microbial mat | place...
CCGCCCCCCTACTCCAACGGCGCCGGACTCGCCCCCCAGAACTGGAACCCGAACTTCGGCGCCGCCCGCCGCGTCGGCCACAGTTGCGCCATCGTTTCCGCGTCCCACACCTCGCCGTTCTTCACGACCCAACGCAGCGAGTTGGAGTTCTCGATCGACTGCAGCGGATCCCGAGTACAGACGATGAAGTCGGCCAACTTCCCAGCCTCGAGACTTCCGATCTGTGCGTCGAGTCCGAGCGCGCGGGCGCCGTTCCAAGTCGCGCAGCGCAGCGCGTTGGCGTTCGACATCCCGCCCTGGGTCAACGCCTGCAACTCCCAATGGGGCCCCAGCCCCTGCAACTGCCCGTGCGCGCCGAGGGTGACGAGAGCGCCCGCTTCGACGAGCGCCTTCACCCCGCGCGCGACTTCCATGTGATGCCAGTCGCCGTCGATCGACATGACGGGACGCCGGATCGAGCGCGCGTCGAGGTTCCGACGCGGCGTGAAACGGAGCAGCTTCTGATTTTTCCATGCCTCGGAGTGTTGGTAGAACCAGTGCTCGCCGGCGAGCCCGCCGTACGCCACGAGAAGCGTCGGGGTTTCCGCCGTTGCGCAGTGCGCGAAGAGCTGCACGACATCCTGCCCGAGCGGCGTGATCGGAAGGCTGTGCTCGATCGTCGTGTGGCCATCGAGCACGCAAGAGAGATTCATCTCCAACTGGCCGCCCCCTTCGGGCATGACGAGCATCGACTCGGCCCGCGCGGCATCGATGACCCACTGACGTTGCTCGCGGCGGGGTTGCATGTACGACTTCACGCTGAAACCGCCGAGGCGCTTCAGTCGCCGCACATGGTGGAGCGCGTCGTCGCGAGAGCTGATCGGCGCGTGCTGCGGGGAAGTCGCGCCGTAGAGGATGTACCCGGTCGAGAAGGTGCGTGGCCCGACCATCTCACCCGCTTCGATCATCTCGCGCTCGGTGAAAACGGAGTTGGTCGCCGCCGAGGGGTCGTGCGTCGTCGTCACGCCATACGCGAGGTTGCACCACGCGGCCGCCGATCGCTCTGGCAGGAGATCGAGCGTCGAGTAGTGATAGTGCGCGTGCGTATCGATGAGACCGGGAAGGATGGTCGTGCCGCTTGCATCGAAGACGGTCGCGCCCGCGGGGACCTGCACCGACGCGGAGGGCCCGACCGCCTCGATCCGCCCGTCACGGACGACCAACGTTCCGTTCTCGATCACGCCGACGCGAGCCAGCCCGTCACCGCCGGCGGGAGTTCCCTCCGGCGCGCGCATCGTGAGGAGCTTCGCGCCCGTGAACGCGACCACGCCCCGCGGTCGCGCCGTGGGAACTCGCAGCGAGATCGAAAGCGTATCGATCGGCAACCCAGACCCGTCGGCCGCCTTCTTGGAGGCGTCGGCCGCCTGCTTCGCAGCGTCCGCCGTCTCCGCCGTCTCCGCCGCCTTCACCGCCTGGCGCAACTCACCCGTCGTCTGGAAATCTTTCCCAGCCTCCAACCGTCCCCGCTCCCAGCGTCCGACCAACGAGTCGAGCGGCAACCGGTAGAAGTCCGGCCCGAACGACCAGGTGAGCGAACGGCCGCGAGTCCAGCCCAACCACTGCGCGCCGTCTTTGGTCAGGCGATGCACCGGCACGACGCCGCCGTTCACATCGATCTCGATCGCCTCGGTTCCGACGACGGGGAGCGGCGCGACGTAGGCGTCGTGCAGTTGGCGGATCGCGACCCACTTCTCGTCGGGCGAGGGGACCATCTCCTCGGCGAAATGGACCTTGGCGTGCTCGCGACGATCGGTTCCGTCTAGCCGATACGAAGCGAGCAGCGTCTTCTCTTCGCTCGGACTGGAATCGTCCGACTCGATGACATAGACGCGATCGCCGCGCGCGTTCCAACTCGGGCGCGGCATGGGGCGAGACGAGCCTCGGCTCGGCAACGCGACCACCGCCTCCGCCGCACCGCCGCCGGAGGGGAGCCAGATCACTTCGGCGTACCCCTCGTCTCCCAGGTCGTGCCCGCGCTGCGGCGCTCCGTTGCCGCGCACCAACGCGATCTTCGAGCCGTCGGGCGAGTAGGCGGGGTTCGCGAACTGCGAAGGGATGCGAGTCAGTCGTTCGGACGCGCCGCCGCGCGCCGGCATCCTCCAGAGGTCGCCGGCGGTGGAGTCGCTCCACGAGACGTAGGCGAGCCACTTGCCATCGGGCGAATAGGTGGGACAGTAGGCGCGCGCCATCGGCGTCTCGAGCCGACGCGGCGTCGCGCTCGTCCGGCGGCCCCCGGCGGGCCGCGCCGCGGGAAGCTCGAGTTCGTAGAGCCGACCGAGCGCGGAGAACGAGAGTCGCGCTCCGTCCGGCGAGACCTCGGGTCGCGCGATCTGGCGAACGAGGAACTCATCGGGGGAGATATCCCGCGGAAACCGGACCGCCTCGGCCACGATCTGTTCGACCGAGGCGACGAACGGAATCTCACGCGCGGAGCCATCCGAGATCGAGACGCGCCACAGCTTGCTCTTCGCCCACACGACGACGCTCTTCCCGTCGGGAGTGAAGGCATAGGAGGGATAGACGCCGGTGAACGCGAAGCCCTCGAACTGATCGTGATTCAGCCCGTTCCAGACGACCCGTTCCGTCAGTCGCTCCAAGTCGAACAGACCGAGGCAGGTCTTCAAGCGATCGCGTCGCACGAAGGCGAGGAACTTCCCGTCGGGGGAGAGGATCGGCCGCGCCGCGCCGCCGGGGCCGTCGGTGATCCCGGTGGTCTTGCCCGTGACTCGATCGAAGCGCTGGATCTGGAAGATGCCGTCGAGCGGGTCGCGGTCGTATTCATAGCGACTGCCGCGGGCGCTGTAGAAGATGTAGCGACCGTCCTGCGAGAAGATCGGTTCGTTCGCCTCGGGCAGGTCGGCCTTCTTCGTGATCTGGATCCCGCTCCCGCCGTCGAGTCGGTAGAGCCAGAGTTCGGTCGTGCCGAGCGAACTGTGGTCGGTCAGCCGCTTGCGCGCGATCACCTCGGTTCCATCGGGCGACCAAGATCCGCAGTTGACCGCCTTGTCCTTCTCCTCGGAGACCGGGCGCGCGCGCGTTCCGTCGCGATCGATGACCCAGAGGTTGTCGTTCCCGCCGCGGTCGCTGGTGAAGAGGATGCGAGTGCCGTCCGGCGACCACCGCGCCTGGAAGTCGTAGGCCGGCCCGCTCGTCAGTCTCGTCGCGCGTCCGCCGCCGATCGGCAGCGTGTAGAGATCGCCGAGGACGTCGATCAAGAGCGTCTCGCCGTCTCGGTGCACGTCGACCGAGGTCCAGGTGCTCTCGTCGGTCTCGAAGCGGACCGTGTCGACCGGGCCGTGCGCCATGTTGACGCGCCACGCGGCGCTGGCGGAGTCGGCCTTGGCGGTCGGAGGCGTTGACGAGGTGTCGCCAGGGGCGCCGGCATCGTCCAGGTGGTCCAAGTGGTCCAGGCAGTCGAGGGGGCAGGTAGGAAGTGGGGTCGGGGGATGCAAGGCTGGGGTCGCGTAGGCCAACGTGAGAAGAGAGACGGTGAGGCAGAGGTAGAAAGTCAGGCGGAGAAGGGCCGCGCCGAGGACGGCGCGGCCTTTACATACCAACATCTTGAATCCCCCGAGAGCGCGTGCGGCCAATCCGGCGGAGAGGTCGCGCCTCCTCCTCCCTCCGCCGGCCGGCGTATTCTACGGCGTTCGACCTAAGAAGGATGCGGCGAACTCGCCTGCTAGACTGCCGCCCCATGCAGTTCCATCTCGTCTCGAAGTACGACCCGCGCGGCGATCAACCGCAGGCGATTGAAGAGCTGACCCGAGGCCTCGAACGCGGCGATCCCCATCAGGTGCTATTGGGCGTGACCGGTTCGGGCAAGACGTTCACGATGGCCAACGTCATCCAGCGACTGCAGCGCCCGACGCTCGTCCTCTCGCACAACAAGACGCTCGCGGCGCAACTCTACGGCGAGTTCAAGAGCTTCTTCCCGGAGAACGGCGTCGGCTACTTCGTCTCGTACTACGACTACTACCAGCCGGAGGCGTACGTCCCGCAGACCGACACCTATATCGAGAAAGACGCCTCGATCAACGACAACCTCGACCGACTGCGGATCGAGGCGGCCACGCTGCTCTCGGAGCGGCGCGACGTCATCATCGTCGCGTCGGTCTCATGCATCTACGGCCTCGGCAGCCCCGAAGACTTCCGCACGCAGCTCCTGCGGCTCGAGGTGGGGCAGGAGATCTCGCGCGAGGCGATCCTGAAGCGACTCGTCTCGATCCAGTACAAACGCGATGACCTGGCCTTCCAACGCGGCGCCTTTCGCGTGCGCGGAGACGTCGTCGACATCTTCCCCTCGCACCAAGCCGAAGAGGCGTATCGCGTCGAGCTCTTCGGCGACGAGGTCGAGCGGATCCGTGTGATCGATCCGCTCACCGGCGCGGTGAAACGCGAGTGCGATCGGATGTCGGCCTTCGCCACGACCTACTACTCGACGCCGCGGGATCGATTGCTGCTGGCCTGCGACGCGATCGAGGCGGAGCTGCACGAGCGGCTAGCGGAGTTGGAGAAAGAGAACAAGCTGCTCGAGGCCCAGCGCCTCAAGATGCGCACGCGCTATGACCTCGAGATGATGCGCGAGGCCGGCTTCTGCCCGGGAATCGAGAACTATTCCCGCCATCTGGCCCTGCGCCCGGCCGGAGATCGACCGAGTTGTCTGATCGACTTCTTCCCGGACGATGCGCTCTTCATCATCGACGAGAGTCACGTCAGCATTCCGCAGGTCGGGGGGATGTACTTCGGCGATCGCAGCCGCAAGCAGACGCTCGTCGCGCACGGATTCCGCCTGCCGTCCGCGCTCGACAACCGACCGCTCAGCTTCGCCGAGTTCGAAGCGATGGGCCGCCAGCGGATCTACGTCTCGGCCACTCCCGCCGACTACGAACTCCGGAAGACCAACGGCGTCGTGGTCGAGCAGGTCATCCGCCCGACCGGTCTGGTCGACCCGGAGATCGACGTTCGCCCCACGACCAACCAGATCGATGATCTCTTGAACGAGATCCGCGCGCGCGCCGTCCGCGGCGAGCGGGTTCTGGTCACCACCCTGACCAAACGGATGGCGGAGGACCTGAGCGACTATCTCTCGGAAGCCGGCGTCAAGGTGCGCTATCTGCACTCCGACATGGACGCGATCGAGCGCATGGACGTGCTCCGCGGTCTGCGCCTGGGGCGCTTCGACGTGTTGGTCGGCATCAACCTACTGCGCGAGGGGCTCGACCTGCCCGAGGTCTCGCTCGTCGCGATCTTGGACGCCGACAAGGAGGGGTTCCTCCGCAGCGATCGCAGCCTCATCCAGACGGCGGGTCGCGCCGCCCGCAACGCGCGCGGGTCCGTCATCCTCTATGCCGATCGCGAGACCGGCAGCATGCAGCGCGCGCTGGGCGAGTCGCGGCGGCGACGCGAGAAGCAGATTCGCTACAACGAAGCGAACGGGATCACGCCCGAGACGATCTACAAGACGGTGGCCGAGATCATGGCGGTGACGGCGGTGGCCGACGCGATGAAGACCGAGGAGAAGGCGCCGATCCTCATACCGTCGGCGCCCGGCGATCTCACCACCGACCAGTATGTCGAGATGCTGATCCAAGAGATGAAGATGGCGGCCGACCGCATGGAGTACGAGCTGGCCGCCACCCTGCGCGATCGCATCCTCGAGTTGAAGGGAGCGATCTGATCATGTCGTCCAGGTCCGCCACCGGTTTCCCGGCCGGTTCCCCCGCCGGTGTTCCCGCGCTCGACGCGGCGATCTCCCGCCTCGTGACCGCGGCGCTGGCGGAAGATGTCGGCCCCGGCGATGTCACCGCGCTTGCCACCATCCCCGAGCTACAAAGGGCCACTGGACGTGTGGTCGCCCGCAGCCCCGGCGTGCTCTCCGGCCTGGCCACGGCGCGCGCCGTCATCGCCGTGGTCGACCCCGAGGTCGAATTCATGGAGTCCTGCGTCGATGGAGACGCACTCTCGACCGGCCAGACCGTCGCGCACATCTCCGGCCGCGCCCGCTCGATCCTCACGCTCGAGCGCACGCTGCTCAATTTCTTGCAACAGCTCTCGGGCGTAGCGACCCTGACCCGGCGCTACGTCGACGCCGTGGCCGGAACCGGCGTCGCCATCGCCGACACGCGCAAGACCACGCCCGGCCTGCGCCTCTTGCAGAAACAGGCCGTGCGGCACGGCGGCGGCGTCAACCACCGCATCGGTCTCTACGACGCCTTCATGGTGAAGGACAACCACATCATCGCCGCGGGAGGGATCCTGTCGGCGGTCGCGCGGGCACGAGCGACCGACTCCGCTCTGTGGCTCACCGTCGAAGCGCAGACTGTCGCCGAGGCGCTGGAAGCCGCGACCCTGGCCGTCGACCAGATCCTCCTGGACAACATGTCCCCGGCACAGATCACCGAAGCCGTCGTCGCCATCCGCGCGGCCGAGACGTCCGCCCCGAGCCGTCCCGCCAGCCGTCCCGCGATCCGCATCGAAGTCTCCGGCGGCGTCACCCTCGAGACCGTCCGCTCGAAGGCCCTCCCCGGCGTCGATTGGATCTCGATCGGCGCCCTCACGCACTCCGCGCCCGCGCTCGACCTGGCGCTCGATCTCGATCTCGACGGCGATCTCGAGGTCGAGATCGCCCCGCCCGCCGGACGCCCCGCGTGACCGCCGAGTCCCGGTTGCTCTCCCTCCCGGCGAGTCCGATCGCCGAATGCACGTCCACGCAAGATCTCGCGCGCCGAGCGGCGGAGGCCGGCGCGCCCGAGGGAACGATCGTCTGGTCGCTCGCACAGTCGGCCGGTCGCGGGCGCAGCGACCACACCTGGCACTCGGCATCGGGCCTCGGTCTGTGGGTGAGTCTGATCCTGCGCCCCGAGTTCGAACAGGAAGCGTGGCCGGCGTTGACTTCGCTGGCCGCCATCGCCGCCGCCGAAGCGTTGTCGATCGGCGCGCCCCCCGGCTGGTTGGCCGAACTGAAGTGGCCGAATGACCTGTTCGGACGCCGCGGCAAACTGGGAGGAGTCCTCGCCGAAACCACGGGACATGCGGTCATCCTCGGACTCGGCCTCGACATCGGACACAGCTCCGAGGACTTTCCGCCCGAACTGCAAGGCTCGGTTTCGTCGCTGCGCCTGGAGGGATTCTCACCGCTCCCGAGTCTGCGCGAACTTCTCCTCGCGTTCGACGATCGCTTCGCTCGAGGCTACGACGCGTTCGGCCGCGGTGACCGCGATTGGCTACGCTCCGGACTCCTCGCCCGCTCGCACACCATCGGCCGTCATGTGCGCGTGCGCGAGGGAGACGCGGTGGTCGAGGGCGTCGCAATCGATCTGGGACCGCTGGGCGAGCTGATCCTCGAAACGACCCACGGAGTGCGCGCGATGCGCGGCGGCGAATTGCTGCGAGACGAAAGGAACGCATCAGCGCGATGAAGTCGTTCTTCCAGAAGATCGCCGACGGATTCAAGAAGACCCGCGAGGTCGTGACCGAGGGGATCCAGCAGGTCCTCCGTCCCCTGAAGCCGATCGACCGCGAGCTCTACGATGACCTCGAGGCGGTGCTCCTGCGCGGTGATGTCGGTCCCGCCACGACCACCGCGCTGATCGAAGGGCTGCAAGCGCGCGTGCGTCGGGATTCGATCGAAGACGCCGGTCAACTCGGCCCGGTTCTGCGCGAGTTGTGCGAAGAGATCCTGCGTGGCAATCGCTCTCCCGAGCCGGACGGCTCGGCGCCGAAGCCGAAGGTAGTCCTCATGGTCGGCGTCAACGGCGTCGGCAAGACGACGTCCCTCGCCAAGCTCGCGCACCGCGCACAGAGCGCCGGTCAGACGCCGCTCATCGTCGCCTCCGACACCTTCCGCGCGGCGGCCTCGGAACAACTCCAGGTCTGGGCCGATCGCCTCGGCGTGCAGATGGTCCGCAGCCAACATGGCGCCGATCCCAGCGCCGTCGCCTTCGACGGTATCCAAGCCGGCGTCGCCCGCGGCGCCGACGTCATCTTCGTCGACACCGCCGGTCGCCTCCAGACGAAGGGCAACCTGATGGAGGAGCTGCGCAAGATCCACCGGGTGATCGGCAAAGCGCTCCCCGGCGCGCCGCATGAGACGCTCCTCGTCCTCGACGCCACCATCGGACAGAACGCACTCTCGCAAGCGCGCCTTTTCTCCGAAGCGATCCCCATCACCGGTCTGCTGCTGGCCAAACTCGACGGCACGAGCAAGGGCGGTATCGTCCTCTCGATCGCCCACGATCTCGCGCTGCCCGTGCGCTACGTCGGCGTGGGGGAGGGAGTCGAAGACCTGGTCGACTTCGACGCGAAGCTCTTCGCGGAGGGGTTGGTTGGTCTGTAGAACCCGAGGCGTTTCGCCGAGGGTGGATCGATGCCTCAGCGCATGAACACGTTTCGAAACGTGTTCACCTAGCGTCTGGCAACACGTTTTGAAACGTGTTCGCGCTACGGTTCGCAACTCGTCTCGAGACGACTCCGGATCAGGCTGGAGCTCTCACCCCCGCAACACCCGCAACCACAGGATCACACCCCAAGCATTCACCAACACCCCGACGCCAACCACCGCCTGGAACAACCACCCCATCCGCTCCCGCGTCACCACCCCGAGCAACGCCACCGCCGGAACCATCAGATCCAGCGAGAACCGCGCCCCGAACTGCATCCATCCCGTGTTGTAGTAGCTCACGATCGGCAACAGCAGCAGCCCGAGCGAAACCCAAGTCGCGACGACGAACTCGCGCACCGGCTCAGCCTCCCGCGCCCGCGGCCCCCGCGCCCTCAGCCCCCGCAGCCCCCGCAGCGCCCGCAGCGCCAACGCGAGAAACAACAGCGCCGGCGTGGTCACGAAGACACTCATCCCCTCGAAGTCAGTCGTGAGTCCCGCCCCCGCGCGCCACTGCGGAAGCCGCGCGAAGAAGATCTCCAGATTGCGCGGCAGATACGCGACGTCGAACTGCCCATGCTGCGCCAAGTCATCCGCCAGCCGCGGCGGCACCAGCGCATGCGTGTACCCGAAGTCGAACGGACTCCCGAAGCGCGCGAAGTTGTACATCGCGAGTAGACATCCGGCGGAGCCGACCGCCCCGACGGAGCCGAGAACCCAGGCACGAGAGCGGGCGATCTCATCCCCTCCGGCCCGCGCTAGGTGCGCACATCCCCACAGGAAAGGCCAGGCCAGCATCAGATTCGGCCGCCCTAGCATGGCCAGCCCCAACGCCGCCCCGACCTGCCAGCCCGGACGCCCCGACGCCGCCAACCAGCCCGCTACCGCCAGACACATCACGCTGCACGTCTGCCCGAGATACCAAACCGAGCCGAGGATCGACACCGTCCAGTGCACCGACCCGAATCCGAAGAGCGCCGTGAGCCACACTCTGTCCCGCCAGCGACGCGGCGCCAGCCCCCGCCCCGCCAACGCCGCCAACATCGCATCCACCGCCGCGATCGACACCGCGCCGCACAGCACCGAGAAGACCACCGAGTTGACCGCGGACACGCCGCCGGTCGCCACCCACGGCAACAAGAGCAACGCCGGCAACGGCGGAAACGGCACATACCACCGTCCACCGAACGACGACAGATCGTGCCTCTGCGACGGCGTCGCCAAGTGCAGCTCTCCCCGAAGAAAGGCCGCCGCCAACTCGTCAAAATAGACCACCCCCGTCTGCCGCAGCATCCCGCCCGCCAGCAGCGTGACGGCATAGACCGCGAGCGCGGCGAGGAAGACCCAGAGCGAAATCGGAACGGTGCGAAGAGTCAGACTCATGGCCGCGAACCCTGCGGCCCCAGTCCGCCACTCGTCAACCGCCGTCGTGGCACGCCCCTGGCTTCTGTTCACCTTGTCGCCGTCGAAGATCTTGCGGCGATGCGTTGTCCACAGCACGCGTGACTACACGACTAGATGACTCCAGGGGAAACGGGGCTTCCATGCGCCGGGCCGGGGTTCGATATGACCGCACGCTCACCGTGGTGCGAGAGGGTGAGTCAGGCCCTCGTGAGCAGATCGCGGCGGCGGGCGTCGAGACATTGACCGATCGGGAACTGCTCGCCGCGGTGCTCGGGACCGGCTGCACCGGGACTCCGGTGAAAGACGTGGCGGAACGTGTGCTCAAGGACGGCTCACTCGACGCGCTCGCGCGGCTCCCGTTGGCGGAGTTGCGGCGTCTGCGCGGCCTCGGGCTCGCGCGCGCCTGTCAACTTCTCGCCACCTTCGAGATCGGGCGTCGCGTCTACGCACGGGCAGGGGGGCTGGATCAGCCGATCCGTCGGCCGCAGGATGTCGTGCCGTTGATCCAGCACTACGCGCGGGCGCCGAAAGAACACTTCCTGGCGGTGTTGCTCAACACGCGGCACTTGCCGATCGGCGTGGAGCTGGTCTCGGTCGGCTCTCTCAACGCAAGCATCGTGCATCCCCGCGAAGTCTTCCGCCCCGCCATCCTCGGCTCCGCCGCCAGCGTGATCCTTGCGCACAACCATCCGTCGGGCGATCCGACGCCGAGCGAAGACGACCTCGAGATCACGCAACGGCTGCGGCGGGTGGGGGAGATGCTGGGGATCGAGGTGCTCGATCACCTGATCCTCGGCCAGGGGGCGCCGTTCTCTATGCGGGAGGCGGGGTTGTTGTGAGCCCGACCCCTCTACCGCACCAAGATCACCCGCGTCGCCGCGACGTGACGCGTCTCTTCTCGCGCTCTCAGCCAGTACGCGCCGCCGGGGAGCGGCTGACCGCTTTCCCCGCGGCCGTCCCAACGGAAGAGGCTGCGGGTGATGGTGGTCCATCCGCGGCGAGGGGCCGACAGGCTGGAGTGGGTGACGAGGCGGCCGTCGACGGAGTAGACGCCGATCTCACCTTCGTCGCGCAACGGGCGCGAGAGGCGGACGACGAGCGGGCCGCTGCACGGATTGGGGCTGGCGGAGAGGCGCAGTTCGCCCGGATCCACCAGAGCGTTCGCTCGATCCACATCGGTGGATACGAGGAAGTAATGGAATCGGGCCTGGACCGGAGTACTCGGGCGCGCGTTGCCGTTGCGGTCGCGCGCAACGACGCGCCACCACCACGTGGACTTGGGGGTGATGTTCGCGGCGAGGTCGAGCGAAGTCTCCCGGGTCGGAATCGGGGCTCCGGCCAAGAGGAAGAGACTGTCTGGCGAGAGCGAGACGAGGTACTCGACGCGGTCTCCGGGTTCGGGATCGGACGCCGCTTCCCAAGTCACAACGACGGGACCGCCGAGCTCCACGGTGTCGCCTTCGTAAGGCGTGAGGAGCGCGAAGGAGTCTGGGGGGACGCGGAAGAACGCGTTGTACTGATTGCGCCCCGCGTGGATCTTGTCGAGTACCTGCGTCCGATGGCTCGGTAACGCCCATCCTCCGCGAGCCTCTACGAACTGCTCCAGCGAATCGCAGCGATCGGCCATGCGGCCGGCGGCGAGAGTGTTCTTCGTCTGGTCGCCGAAGACGCGGTAGTAGACGGCACTCGTGTGGGCGAAGAGAGCGGGCTGGGCGGCGTGGGGCGTGGCGGTGACCCCGTCGACGCGGATCGCGATCCAACCGCTCTCGGTGACCGGCACCGAAGTGCTGCAAGCCTGGCTCGTGCCGCTCGGAAGCTGCGTGAGAGCGAATGCCTCCACGATCTTTCCGTCTTGCACGATCGAGGCAACGGAGACCGGCAGCACCGACTCGACTCGGAACTTCACCGTCAGGCTCGATTGACCGCCGGGCAGGAGCAGGGTCGTGCCGGCGGACGCGCCGTTGACGGTGAACTCGGGGAGAAGCGGATAGTTCGTCACGAAGGTGCGTCCGGACTTGAGCGCCTGGACGTACCGCGCGGGCGTGTGCGTTCCTGGTCCCTCGTAGACATAGACCCGGTAGCCGCCGGGGAATTGGTTGTAGTACCGGTCGGCCGCCGCGTCGGAGCCGGCCCCGGCGGGGATCCGCGAGCCGCAACTGAGCGCGTCGTACCACTGCGGGAGTGCGATGTGCCCTTGGTTGTTGAACGAGACGATGTCGTACGCGTCGATGCGACTGTTCAACGCGAGCAACGGGAATTCTCGGCCCAGCCCCCAACCGGGCCATCCACCGTCATAGAAATAGTCAGCCGGCGTGCACGGATGCGCGAGGACCAGCGCCTGTCCGTATTGCGGAATCCAGATGTCGTTGAAGTCCGAGAGCATGGGATAGGCGGCGGTCGGCGGCAGACAGCATCCGGTGGGAATGGCCTGCGTCAGCCCCAGAACCTCGACATGTCCGTAGGCCTGGTTGCGGTACTCCGTTGCGAAATAGATCGAGTTCTGCTGGGTGCTCACCGCGTGCGGCCCGCCGGTGAACTGATACCCATTGTCGAGACACCAAGTCATCTGCAGGTCTTCGCCTTGGGCGATGCGGAGCATCTCCTGCGGTGAGATCTGATACTCGCTCGGGGGATGCTTGGCGTGGACATGATCGTCGCCCGAGGACCAGCCCTCGGCCCGCAGGTCGTACGGGCGCTCCAACGTGATGTGGATCGAGGCGCCTGGGAAGACGTTCCGTTGCACCGTGACCGGGCGGTACTCGAAGCCGCGCCCCACGGTGAACGTCGTCAACCCGACGGGCAGGTCGAGCGAGTCCTGGCCGTCCGAGTAGTAGAAGCCGCGGTTGAACGCGCCGCCGTAGTGGGAGAGCAGGAGCGAATCGGGCGCGCCCGGAAAACTGGTGTTGTTCGCATCAACGATGTGCACCCGCGCCGGGATGGACTCGAACTGTCCATTGCGAATGTTCAGGGTCACCGGCACGGCCGCGGCGAACTGGGCGGCGGCGGTGATCAACAAACACGCTACGAAGGGACTGGATGCGGAAAACCTCGACATCAGCCGACTCCTCTTCGGTCAGGTCAACCCGCAACCAGCGGGCGCGGCGCCCAGGGATGCAGCTTGTTGTAGATGCGCCGGTTCTCGACCGCTCGGTTGCAACTCGTGAAGCACTCGCTGCAGATCCACCGCCCGGTGGCGGGCATCGCGAGCGACTTCTCGCGGTACTTGCGGTAGAGCACTCCATGCCAGATGTCGACGAAGCTCTGGTCGTTGACGTTGCCGAGCTTCTCTTCCTCGCAATAGCAGCAGGGAACGACCACGCCGTCGGGACCGATCACGCAGAACATCCAGCCTTCGTAGCAGGGGATGGTCCGTTGGAGCGCATTGTTCTGCGACTGGCTGCCGTGCACGGCGCGTGCGCCGAGTTGCGCGCCGAAGACTCCGAGGTCATGCACGATGCGCGCCGCCTCCAGCCTGGCTGACAGTTCCGGGATCTGGGCCTGCACCGCGGCGACCTCCGCCGGCTCCAGCTGCAGGTGATGCGTTCCCTCGAGCTCGCCCATCACGTAGAACGCAACCTCGTCCACTCCGAGATCGATGCAGATCTGGGACATGCCGGCGAAGGAGGCGACGTTCTCCTTCGAGACGACATGCGTGATCCTCACCCAAGGGCGTCGTCCGCGCCCCGCTCGCGCCGACAGCACCTCGCGGAGGAAGCCGAGCGCCTTCTCCCAGAGATCGCGCTTGTTCGAGTTCAGATAGTCTTCGCGGTTGCCCGCGTTGAGCGAGACGCTGATGCGGTCGATGCCCCGTTCGACGAGCGTGGCGGCGAGATCGGGCTTGGCCAGGGTTCCGTTGGTCACGATCGAGCAGCCCAATCCGGCGTCACAGATCGCGCGCACGATCTCCGTCAACTGCGGATGCGCGATCGGGTCGCCCTTGCCCGAGAGTTCGACCAAGTCGACGCCGAGTTCCGCCATCTCCCCGGCGACGCGGCGGATCGTGTCGAGGCTCATCGTCACGCGGCCGCCGACGTACTCTCGCGTGCGCGTGATCGGCGCGGGCAGCAGCGCGCCGTGCGACTCGCAGAATGAACAGCGGAGGTTGCAGTGGTGGGTCGTCTCGAGACTCACCACCTGCGGGCCGACGAGGGACTTGCCGAGCGCGATGCCGAGCATCCGACGGAAACGACGCGCGCGGGAATTGATGCGAAAACGTTCCACTCGTTGGCTCCAGGGCGCCCCGGCGCCCAGCTCCCGCGTGAATTTCACGGCCAGTCAGTAGTTCGGATGGCAGGAGGCGCTACTGGATAAGCGCCAGACCATGGTAGGAGGCGCGGCGACGGACGGTCAACGCCGCACTCGGTCCGCGCGCGAACGGAGCAGAAGAATATGGCGTCGCTCGGCCGATCGGGCGTTGATTGGCGCGCGGATCGGGTCAGAATGCCCCAGAGTTCGAACGGCGGCGCCTGTGAGCGCAGGTGAGCGCGGCAGGGATCGATCGGGAGGGCGGAATTGAATGTGCGGAAGAGGGGAGTCGAACCCCTACGAGGGAACCCTCACTGGACTCTGAATCCAGCGCGTCTACCAGTTCCGCCACTCCCGCAGCGTCAGCAGCGTAGGCGGGTCGAGGCGCAGTGTCAACGCGCGCGGTCATTGCCGCGGTCATTGCCGCGGTCATTGCCGCGGTCATTGCCGAGTCCGACTCGATCTGATAGGTCTTCCCGATGAATGAGAAGCGGCCGGCTTCGACGCGGACCCTCCTCGTCAACCGCAAGGCTCGACACGAATACGAAGTCATCGACAAGGTCGAAGCGGGCCTGGTCCTGTTGGGGACCGAGGTCAAGAGCATCCGCGCGAACCGAGTGTCGATGGGGGACGCCTACGCCGTGATCGACGGGGACGAGGCCTGGCTGCTCAACCTCAACGTGAACAGCTATCCCCAGGCCAACCAGTTCAATCACGAGCCGCTGCGGAAGCGCAAACTGCTCCTCCACAAGACCGAGATCCACCGACTGCGCACGCGGGTGCAGGAGAAGGGTCTGACGCTGGTCCCGCTCACGCTCCTGCTGCGCAACAACCGGGTGAAGGTCGAGTTGGGGATCTGCCGCGGGAAGAAGCTCCACGACAAGCGAGAGACGATGGCCAAGCGCGACGCCACCCGCGAGATGGACCGGGCGCGCCGCGGACGAGACCGATGACGGGATCGACGTGCATCGCCGTCGCCGCGCTCCTCGCCGCGTTCTCAGTCGCTTGCCTCCCGTCGCCGGCCGCCGCACAGACGCTGCCCGAGGAGACGACGATCGGCGCGGGACGCGGTCTCGATTCGCTGCGCATCACGAGGTTCGACGGCGGGAAGGACGACGCGCTCGCCGTCCTCCGCTCCGAGGCCGGCGTCTCCTATCTCGATCTCGGAGACGTCGCGCGGCTGACCGGCGAGGGGTACGTCTGGAACCCAGAGACCTTTCGCGGCTCGATCCGCGTCGACTCCACCGATGTCGCGTTCCTCATCGACTCGCCGCTCGTCTGGGTCGCCGGCCGCACGCGTCAGTTGGAGGCCCCGATTCGGTTCCATGACGAGCGCGTGCTCCTGCCGTTCTCGATCGTCGACGATGTGCTCGCGCCGCGCCTCGGCGAGCGTTGCCGATGGGACGCAGAGACCGGCCGCCTCACGCTGGCGGGGCCCGGTCCCTGGCTGTCGGTGGCCGATGTCCAGGTCGATCCGGGAAGGCTCATCGTGCGGCTCGGTCCGCTGCCCGACGCGAGAGCCGCCCGCGTCCGGCACGACCCGGGGGGCCAGCTCACTGTCGAGCTGCGCGGAGTGGGACTGCCGGTCGACTTCGCGCCTCCCACCGCCAGCGGCCGAGGACTCGTTCGCGTCGAGGTCTCGCCGCGATCCGATGGGCTCGAGTTCCGCCTCGATCTCGACCGCAATTGGATCGGCCTCCGTTCGCGGTTCACCGGTTCCGATCGCGTGCTCACCATGGAGCTGACCGATCGCCCGATCGATCTCGAAGGAGCGGCGCGCTTCGAGCCGCTCGTCTCCTTCGGGGCGCCTCCCCGGCGTCGCGATGAGGCGACTCCGCGCCGCATCGTGTTGGAGCGCGGCGGACCGAGCGACTCCTCCAGCCTCGGAGCCCAAGTGCTCAGCGCTTTGGTGCAGGAGCTGCGCTTCACGCTGGAGCGAGACTTCCGTTACGAAGTCGACGTCATCGGCGATCGGGAAGCGGCGGCGCGAGTTCGCGGACGGGATCCCGGCCCCGCGCCGATGGGCGACGTCTGGATCGGGCTGCGTCTCGAACGGTACCCATCCAGTTCGGCGCGCGAGTTTCTCGTCGTGGTGCCCGATCCGCCCGTTCGCTGGGAGACCGTCGCGCGAGAAGCGGTCGGTGTCGATACCACGCTGGTGTCGAACGACCAGGAGAAGCAGGCGCGCAGCGGTTTCTGGCGGCGCCTGGTCTCGCGTCGCGGCGGCTCGCCCGGCTCCCTCGCGCGAATGCGGCCCGTGCCCTGGGGACAGACCGGACGCGTGGAGGCGGCCGCGAGTCAGGCGCTGGCGCAGACGATTGCCGATCACCTGCGTTCGGAGATGGGAGACCGCCCGGTCCGCGTCGTCGGGCGCCCGGCGCGCGTCTTCCGCGGCGTCGCATCCCCCGCCGTCCTCCTCTATCCGGCCTCACGTCTGGACGAGAGCGACCTCGAGAGCCTGGCCGACCCGGATCGCATCCGTCGCACCGCGCGGTCGCTGGCCTTCGGCATCGATGAGTTCTTGCTCTCCAGCCAGCCGACCCCCTGAGGGACGAAGCCGATGCGCTATCGAGTCACGATCATCTTCTCGATCCTCCTCGTCGCCGGAGTGGCGGCCCTCTATTTCCTCGGTCGCGAGCGGATCCAGGCGCAACGGCGGCCGACGGCGGGTGCGGCCAGCTTGGACGATCGCGCGCGACTGGAGACGGTCTGGCTCTACTATGGCTCGGTCGCCTCCGCCGCGCTCGAACGTGAGCGGCGCACGATTGCATCCGGTCCGTCGCTCGAGGAGCGCATCTCGGCCTGCATCGACGAACTGGCTCGCGGCTCGTTGGAGGGGCGCATCTCCGTGCTCCCGACGAACACGAGACTGCGCCGCGCCTTCCTCGATCCCTGGGGAGTCGCCTATCTGGATTTCGACGGTGCGATCCGTCGCGGTCGCCTGCCCGGTGACGGAGAAGAGTGGCTCGCGGTCGGCGCGATCGTGCGCACTGTTTGCGACAACTTTCACGAGGTGAGCGCGATCCGTTTCATGATCGACGGCGACGTCATCACGACGCTGGGGGGATACGTCGATCTGGAAGAGCCGATCTCGGCGGAGCAGTTCTCCGACGAGGCGCTCGCGCCATGAGCGTCGACCCGCGTCCGATCGGGGTCTTCGATTCCGGGATCGGCGGCCTCACAGTCGTGCGTCGGTTGCGCGCGATGCTGCCCGATGAATCGATCGTCTACTTCGGCGACTCGGCGCGCGTGCCGTACGGGACGAAGTCGCCCGAGACGGTGCTGCGGTTCACGCGAGAGGCGACGCGGTTCTTGGGACGGTTCGACGTCAAGCTGATGGTAGTGGCGTGCAATACGGCGAGTGCGCTGGCGTTGCCGAGTCTGCGGGACGAAACGCCGTTGCCGATGGTGGGCGTGATCCAGCCCGGAGTTCGCGCAGCGTTGCGCGCTACGCGGACGAAACGAATCGGTGTCATCGGCACGAGCGCGACGATTCGGTCCAAGGCGTACGAAGAGGCGATTCACGCGCTGGAGCCGAAAGCCGTGGTCGCCACCGGCGCCTGTCCGCTCTTCGTTCCGTTGGCCGAGGAGGGTTGGACGGAGGGGCCGGTCGTCGAGGACATCGCGCGCGTCTATCTGGACCCGCTCCAGCAGGCGGAGATCGACACGCTCGTCCTCGGCTGCACGCACTATCCGCTCTTGGAGGCCGCGATCGCAAAGGTGATGGGAGAGGAGATCACCCTCGTCGAGCCGGCGGTCGAGACGTCGACCGAGGTGGCCACGGTCTTGGCCGGACTCGGACTGACCGCTCCCGCGGGGCGCGCCGGAACCGCCCGGTACTTCGTGAGCGACATCCCGGCCCAGTTCCGTGAGGTCGGCAACCGATTCCTGGGGAGCCCGATGGATCAAGTGGAATGGGTCGATCAGAACGATCTGCCATGGTACGAGCGATGAGCGGAGACACGCCGCCGCCGACGCCGCCGCGTCCCGACGGCCGCAGCGCGACGACCCTGCGGCCGGTGCGTCTCTATCGCTCCTGCTTGCGGCATCCGGCCGGCTCCGCCTTGGTCCATTTCGGCGGCACGCATGTGCTCTGCTCGGCCACCATCGAGGAGAGCGTCCCGCCGTTTCTGCGCGGGCGCGGCGAAGGATGGGTGACGGCGGAGTACGGCATGCTGCCCGCCTCGGTGCCCGACCGTGCGGCGCGCGGCAAGGTCTCGGGCCGCACGCAAGAGATCCAGCGATTGATCGGGCGCTCGCTGCGAGCCGTCGTCGATCGTCGGAAGCTCGGCGAACGGACGATCTTGATCGACTGCGACGTCCTCGAAGCCGACGGCGGCACCCGCACCGCCGCGATCACCGGCGCCTACGTCGCGCTGCGTGAAGCGATCGATAGACTCCTGTCCGATGGCCGCCTCGCCGAGACGCCGCTTCTCGATTCGGTGGCGGCGGTCAGCGTGGGACTGGTCGACGGCGCGACGCTCCTCGATCTCTGTTACGAAGAAGACGTCCGCGCGCAGGTCGATTTCAACGTCGTCGCGACCGGCGGCGGCCGACTGATCGAGCTGCAAGGGACGGCGGAACACGGCACGTTCACCGAGCAGGAGAGCCGCGGGTTGGTGCGCTTGGCGCTCCGCGGGATCCGCCGCCTGACGCGAGCCCAGACCCGCGCCTTGGAGGCGCCGGCGCCTCGACTGCCGCGTCTGCTGGTCGGGAAGGAGTGACATGCGCGCAGTGATGTTGGCGACGCACAACCGCGACAAAGTTCGCGAGCTGGCCCACGCCTTGCAAGATCTCCCGATAGATGTACGAATGCCCGACGATGTCGGCGCGTGGCCCGAGGTGGAGGAGACCGGAACCACGCTGACCGAGAACGCGCGTCTCAAGGTCGAGGCCGCGCTCGTCGCCTTCCCGCAGTACGCGGCGCTCGGCGACGACACGGGGCTCGAGGTCGACGCACTCGATGGGCGTCCAGGCGTCTACAGCAGTCGGTACGCGGGGATCGGCGTGAGCTACGCCGACAACGTGCGCAAGCTGCTCCAGGAACTGTCCGGTGTGCCCGAGGAAAAGCGGACGGCGCGATTTCGTTGCGTCATCGCGTTGGCCGATCCCGACGGTCGCCGAGCGAAAGTAGAAGGGGTGGCAGAGGGTCGAATCCTCGACGCGCCCCAGGGGAACGGCGGGTTCGGGTACGACCCGGTGTTCTTGGTTCCTGAGTTCGGGAAGACCTTCGCCGAGCTCACGCTGGAGGAGAAGCGAAGCGTCAGCCACCGAGGCAAGGCGCTCGCGGCGGCGCGTCGCATCTTGATGGAGTGGTACGCCTGAACATCAGGGTGAGACGCGCGCCTGGCAGGACTCGAACCTGCGACCGGCGGATTAGAAATCCGCTGCTCTATCCAACTGAGCTACAGGCGCAAGTGGGATCGCTGTTCGAACAGTTTGAAAAGATGGGTGGATGACGGGGCTTGAACCCGCGACAACCGGAACCACAATCCGGCGCTCTGCCAACTGAGCTACATCCACCCCAAGAACCGGACCTGAAAACGGGGGCGGGACTCCATCGTGAGTTGCAGCCGTGAGTCACAGCCGTGAGTCACAGCCGTGAGTCACAGCCGTGAGTCACAGCCGTGAGTCACAGCTCGGAGTGAGAGAAGGATTCGGGGTGAGAGGATTTGAACCTCCGACACCCTGCTCCCAAAGCAGGTGCGCTACCAGGCTGCGCCACACCCCGAGGATCTCGACCGCCGACGGATCCTAGGTCATGCTTCGAAAGAGTGTCAACCGGAGGGCCCCGCTGCTGCATCGACGGCGCGGGTCGCGCCTCGAGCCAGAAGGAGAAAGACGATGCGAAGTCTCAACCGCGTGCTCTTGATCGGGAATCTGGGCTCCGACCCGGAAGTGCGTCAGGTGAGCGGAGGTCAGACGGTGGCGAGCTTCAACCTCGCGACCAACGAGAGCTGGGGCGGACGGGATGGCCAGCCGCGCCAAGAACGAACCGAGTGGCACCGGATCGTTCTGTGGGGTCGACTGGCGGAGATCGCGGGCGAGTACCTCCGCAAGGGACGCCAGGTCTATCTGGAGGGGCGTCTGCAGACTCGCCAATGGCAGGACCAACAGGGCCAGAAGCGCTACACGACCGAAGTGGTCGCGCAGAACATGATCTTGCTGGGCGGTCGCGGCGCCGAAGGGGCCGAAGGCGCGCCGATGCCGCGAGGCGCGGGAGCGGGCGCGGGAACGGGCGCCGGCGCCGTTGCCGGCGCCGGCGGTGGACGTGGTCCCGACTTCGGCGGACCTCCGACCGGCGAGCCCGGCGGCGATCCCAACGCGGGCGGCGCCGACTTCTTCGAAGACGAGAACGATCTGCCGTTTTGATCCGGCCCGTGATCTCGCTCGTTGACCGGCGGCGCGACCGAACGTATCTTGCGCACTCTGTCGCGGACCTCCCCGTCCGTGAATCAGCGTCCAAGCAAGCCTTTCGCGCGCCGCTAGCTCAACTGGCAGAGCAACTGACTCTTAATCAGTAGGTTGAAGGTTCGATTCCTTCGCGGCGCACATCCTTCTGCTCTCTCTTGCGCCCGATGGGGTGCGATCTCCAAGTTGGTGGACACCTCCGACCGGCTGTAGCATCTGAGAGCGGACCTGCTTCGCAGGACCGCTACTGGGGGGCGAATTGGATTCGACGGGGAAGGGGATGTTCGGATTGCGTGCCGAGGCGCCTGGTCCTCGTAAAACCTGGGCAAAACGCAACTGCCAATACTGAATTGGCCCTGGCTGCCTAACTAGCAGTCACGTCACCCTCGTTTGCGCCTGCCGGTTCGGGGAGTGACGAAATCACGGTGGGCTGGTCGACCAAGAACCCGGCGCGGTCGATGAGAAATATCGGGTTGGTCTGCTGAGCATCCCGCCGGCCGGAGGCATGGCAGACGAGATCAAACGGCCGGACACGCACGTAGACGTTCGATCGGAATCTTTTTCGGACGCGGGTTCGATACCCGCCGCCTCCAAATCAACGCCCGGACCGCTGCGGTCCGGGCGTTTCCTTATCCCAACGCCCCCGTGCCTCACGCCATCGAACACGTTTCAAAACGTGTCCACCGCGACTTCCGGCGCGATCGCCGAGGCGTCATTCGACGACGTCGGGCTGATCTCAGGACTCGGCTTGGGAGCGCACGCGAGCGTCGGCGTCAGTAGGGACGCGAGGAGAACGGAGAACGTCCACATCACCTGCTCACTCCGCATCCGATCAACGGCCGAAGCGCTGCGCTTCGGCCGTGACTGCTGTTCGCGCGTTCGCATCGCCCGCCGCTTGTCGAAACAGCAAGGCCGACCCGACCCACAGCGTGATGAAGGGCCCGTTCACGTTCAGGATCTCGGGGATGGAGCTCTCGGGGAGCCGATCCATCCGCGCGATCAGAGCGACCGCGGTCACCGACGTCTGAGCGAGCGCCGTCGCGAACATCGCGCGCGCCATTCCGCGCGACTGGAAGCGCGACAGGATGGCGCCGATCAGCGCGACGGCGAGGACTCCGCCGTACATCAGATTGGCCGGTTCGTCCTCATTCCCGATGATCCCGACGGCAGGGTTGGCCCAGAGGAGGATGAATGTCGCAGCGAGACCGAGGCCGACGGCGAGTTTGTACGTGAGACCGCCCGCCCTCCTCGCCAGCAGCTCGAACGTGAGACCGGTTCCGAACAAGAGCGCGCCAGCGAAGACGAAATCGATCGGGCCCCAGACCACCTCGTCGGAGAACTGCATCGCGATGAAGGCGACCAGCAAGAGGAGCGCTGTCGCGAGCGCGATGAGCCTGATGTTCTTGTTCTGCGTCATGAGCTTCGTGATCCTTTGGACCGAAGGCTATGGAGGATTCGCTTCGGCGGCGCCGGGCTGCGAGCGACCGAAGTACTTTGCACTGTAAAGTGCAGACCATCCTTCGCCAAGGAAATGCTCCCGAGCCAGTTCTTTCTGCGGCGCCGGCCCGGCCAGGTTTTCGCCGATCACTCGACGTTGACCGGAGTCGACGGCGATCACTTGGAGCCACCTCGAGCCTGCGCTCGACGTGATGGGCGGGCGCTTCTACTTCGACGGATCTCTCGGTGCAACACGTTTTGAAACGTGTTCCGACGTCTCTCGGGATCATCTCGCGGCGTTCACTGCTTCATGAACCGCATCTCGCAGACGGACGAGATCTATCCAGACCGGGTGGCCAGGCGGTTGGGGCGAGACCAGGAACGTGACGGCGGTTCGATCGAGTTTGCGCGCGCGAGAGACCTCGACCTCGAGATGGAGTTCGACTCTGGTGTGAGTAGCGAAGGGCTCATGCGTAGACAGCGCGCCTACCCATCGCGATCCGATTCCGGTGTCCCCGGTCACAGGATGGAGACTCGCGACAGCCGCGTCCTTCTCCGGATCGAAACCCTCTCCGTCCACAGCAAGACTGAGTCCCACGTAGTACTTCTCGAGATCGGACTTCAACGTCGCTGCGTCGAACTGGACATCGCCGGCGAGCCACCAGACGAATGCGTAGGTCCAGAAGTCTTCGCCTCCCGCCTTGAACATGCCGGGAGCAAAGCGCAGCTCTTCTACGCCTGAATAGGCCACCTCCGGTGCGAAACCGAGTGGAAATGGAATCGTCTCGGCGCGCCAACCGTCCGGAAGGATCCACTCGAAAGGGAGAGCGGCCGTCGTGTCGGCCATCTCTTCCGATGCCGCCGCCGACGCGTCAGTGGACGGGGCCGGGCTTATCTCGGGACTCCTTTTTGGAGCGCACGCTGACGCCAACGCTGACGCCGACGCTGACGCCAACGCCGACGCCGACGCCAGCACCGACGCCGTCACCGACATCAGCGCGCGCAGGACAATCGCCGAGACGCGAGGCGCCAACTATTTGCTGACGATGCGCCATCGATTCTCCTCGGTCTGCTCCCGCATCTCTTGCGCACTCTGCATTCGCTCCTCCGGAAATCTCATGGGACCCATCGATCCTTCACCGACGCTGGGCGACAGTAATTCTGGTCCGTCTGAAGTCACGCGCCGTTAGCCCGTTACCCGGGAGGCGGAGCCGAAGGATGTTCGGCGCCCCGGCGCCAGCGAGCGCCGGACCCAACGCGGACGGTGTCCTGTTGCTCCACGCGAACGAGAATCTGGTTCGGTCGGTCGGAAACGAGTATTGCTACACGGAAGCTCCGGCGAGCTTCTCGGCCATCGATCATCCCACGAGCGGATCCGTTTTCGCCGATGACGACGTTCCCGCCAACATCGACCAGCCGGTGGATTTCGGCACGCTCGGATTCAACACCGAAGGCCACCGGCCTTGCTCCCCCGGCCCGATTTGGGACAGCTCGTTGGAGCTCGTGCCGTCGAAGGTGACCGTCTACCAGCCGTGTGGCGGTTCGTTTCCGGTCGAGCTCTGGATCCGAGGGGTCGTAGATCTGGGCGACTTCAGTGTTTGCTTCGGGTATGACGACGAAGCACGGGACGAACTCGATATTCGTTCGCCACATCGTCAGAGCCAGGATTTCGACGCTGGATTCGTTTCGGCGCCTGCACAGTTGGCGACACGCCGGGGGCCGAAGGAACAGGGGTTCTGGCGCGAATCGTTCTCGAGTTCTCCTCGGGTATTCCGTGGGACGACCCGACCACGGGCGTGGGGATCCGAAGTCCGTTGCTCACGTTCTCCGACGGGGAGCTGCAAGAGTTAGCTGACGTCGTCGGCGACTCGCTCGACATCACCTGCGACCCTGCTTCGGTCCCGGCGATGCCGGGCGCTGGAATGGTGATCCTGGCGAGCCGGCCGAATCCGCTGTCCTCCTCGACCGAGATTTCCTTCAGTGTCCCGGCGAACGCGGGCGACGTTGTCTCGGTCGACCTCAGAATGTTCGACGTCGCCGGCCGACTCGTCCGCACCTTGGTGTCGGGCTCGCTCGAGCCCGGAGAACACCGGAGAACACCGGAGAACATGGGACGCCTGAGATCAATCGGGCGTCCGGGTTCCCAACGGCGCGTACTTCAGTCGACTACTCGTGGGAGGAAAGAGAACGGAGGAGCGCATCGTCGTGGTGCGCTAGTACGGGGCGAGCTCCACCGGGGAGCGGTTCGTCGTTCTTCCGAAGTGAGGTCGAACACATTTTGAAACGTGTTGATCCGCCTCGCTGATCCGGCAAACACGGCGTGTACGCTCCGCCTCGAGGAGGATCCACCATGCTCGAATCCCGTCGCCCGACGACCGCCGTCCTGTTCCTCTTGCTGACGCTTGTCCAGGGCGGAGCAACGATCGCCGCCGCCGCCCAGTGGAGCGCCGCCGGCGCGGAGAGCCTCAACGTCAGGATCCTCGGCCACTATCCGATCGTGTCGAACGTCGGCCTCTGGGACTGCGCCGTCTACCTCGACGACGGGCATCCCTACGGCGTCATCGGCGCCGATTCTCTCTACATCATCGACCTGGAGGACTACGCGAACCCGCGTCGAGCGTCGGTCATCGCTCCGCAGACCGATCCCGGACTCGAGACGAGCAAGTATGTCGACGTCGTTGTGCGAGGGCAGTACGCCTACGCGGCGGTGCGGATGGGGCCGATCGTGATCGTCGATCTGAGCGACCCCGACAACGCGAGCATCGTCGGTCGGATCGCGCAGCATGAGTTCTGCGCCTGCTCCCATTCCGAGATCTGCGGCGGGAGGCCGTTCTGCGTCGAGACAGGCGGCGGCTGTGACCAGCCCGACTCGAGCAAGGCGGGGATCGAAGCGCTCTTCATCGATTCGCGCGGCTATCTCTATGTGACGGGCATGGTGGCGGGGCAGGGGATGCACGTCTACGACCTGGCGCCCGATCCGACCAATCCTCGGTGGCGCTGCAACATCCATAACGGCCCACCCAGCTTCAACGACCGCGAGGTGCACGTCTACCAGGACACGCTCTACGTTGCGAGTTCGAGCGGCGGTGCGCTCTCCCACTGGGAGATCTTCAGCGGGGCGCCTTGCCCGCCGGTTCCAGCGGGAGACTGCGGCAGTTCGACGATCCAACTGATCGCCAGCTTCACCCACTCAGACCCAGACCTCCACGCCCACTCGCAGTGGCGACTGCGCGAGCAGAATCTGCTCCTGACGAACGACGAAGAAGAGAATGGGCATGTGCGCATCTGGGATCTGAGCGAGCTCCCCGCGGTCACGCAGGTAGGGGACGTCCAGTTCGACCAGACCTGTCACAGCGTTCACAACGTCTACTCGACGGATAGACCCGGATTCGGCGAGGTCGTCTTCGCCGCTTGGTACAACCGCGGCGTCGATGTCTTCCGGGTCGCGCCTGACCCGGTGGATCCCGCCCGTTCCATCGGCGTGCAGCTCGGCTACTACCGCCACCCGACGCGCTGGATGGACGGCCCCGACGCCGAGTGCTGCAATCCGAATCTAGCGGGCCAGGCGCACTGCGCGGGCGTGCCGTTCCTCGACGCGACGCTGCCCGACGGAGTGTTCCTCGCTTCGGAGAGCAACGGAGGAGCGGAAGGTGGGCTGCTGATCGGTCAATTCTACGGAGACGCCGCCGACGTGGCCGAGCCTGGATCGATCGATCTCGAAGAGAGCGAGGGTCGCATCGAAACGTGGGGCCTGCCCGGTAGCCGCGACATCGGCATCCGTTGGTGGCCGGGATCCGCCCAGGGTGCGGCGCTCGAAGTCTTCTCGAGCAGTGGGCGGCGCGTGGCGCAGGTCCTTCCCATGGAGCGGGAGCGAGCGGTCGAGGGGCGAGCGTTGTCGTACCGGTGGGACGGAACCGACTTCGACGGCGCGCGGCTCCCCGCGGGCATGTACTTCATCCGTGCACCCGGGAACGGCTCGCCGCCGGCCAGCGGGAAGCTGGTCTTGCTGGATTGACCGAGATCGGCGCGGGCCGGTTGACAACGACGTGGGTCCTGGTGAGAAATCTATCCGCGCATTCCAGCAGAGCTCCGAAGGCGACTCGAGACTCGAGGACCGAGGCACGGATGGCGAAAGGACGACGGGACAAGCTCGCCCAGGTGGCCGACGCGATCTCCGATCGTGGCTCGGTGGGCTGGGACCTCGAGCTGGCCGCCGCGCCGGGCTCTCTCGTTCCAGCCCTGAAGCGCCTGCGTCAGCTCGACGGTCTGGCGAACGCGTTCCGTCACGTCGCGGCGTCGCATCCCGAGAGCCGCGAGGTCGATTCCGGTTCGCCGACGGCGCCGATCCGCCCGGCGCCGCTCTTCCTTTGGGGACACCTCGAAGTCCACGCCCGCATCGGCCAGGGCAGCTTCGGCGACGTGCACTTGGCGATCGATCCGCAGCTCGATCGAAGGGTCGCGCTGAAGCTCTGGCGAAGCGGCGCGGTCGCAGCGGACGGGAGTCCGCGTCGGTTCCTGGATGAGGCCCGTCGTCTCGCGCGCGTCTGCCACCCGAACGTCGTTCTCGTGCACGGCGCCGGTGTCCATCGCCGGCGGGCGGGGTTCTGGACGGAGCTCATCGCCGGCGAGACGCTCGCGGCTCGGCTGGCGACTCGGGGACCGCTCGCCCCCGAGGAGGCGACGCGGATCGGACTGGATCTATCCCGTGCGCTCGGCGCGGTGCACGCGGCGGGACTGGTCCACGGTGACGTCAAGGCCGAGAACGTGATGCAAGATGAGAACGGTCGCACGGTCCTCATGGATTTCGGCGCGGCGAGTCGGCTCGACCCGCCGAAAGGCGAACTCCCCGCGTCGACCTTCCTCACGCCGTATGCCGCGGCCCCCGAGATCTTGGAAGGGGCGGCCCCGCGACCGAGCGCCGATGTCTACTCGCTCGGTGTGCTCCTCTATCGACTGGTGAGCGGGGAGTATCCGGTCACAGGTCAGAGCCTAGCCGAGCTTCGAGAGATGCACCGACGCGGGGGAGCCCGGCCCCTCCGTGAACTCAGGCCCGATCTTCCGCCCGACCTTCTCGGCGTCGTCGACCGCGCCATGGCGCGGCAGGCCGCGGACCGCTTCCAGAGTGCCGGAGATCTGGAGGGCGCGCTGCGGGGCGCGCTCCGCTCCCAGTCAACCACCGCTCGTCTCGGCGGGGCGCAGACGCTCCGCACGCTCTTGGTGGACGTCGGCCGCGCGCCCGAGCAACTCTGCCGCCGAATCGCTCGCGACGCGGCGCTCGCACTGAGGCCTTTCCACGACGTTGGACGGTCGCAAGGCCGCCTCGACATGGACTCCGTTCGAGTTCTCGCCGACGGAGGCGTCGAACTCGAGTCACGCGCCGAACCGTCTCAGCCAGGCGCGAGTCCGCGAGAAGACATCCGCGCGCTGGGCGCCATCCTCTCCGAGCTCGCGACCGGCGAGGCGGTTTCGCCCGCGCTGCCGGGTAGACGCGTGGGCGACGTCCGTTCTCAGCTCTCCTCTTTCTTCGAGGAGGTCGTGAGTGTGCTCCTCGGAAACGATTCCGAATTCAGTCTCTCTGCGCGTCAGTTGGCCGACGTGTTGGACCAGGGGGAACGAAGCGCGTGGTGGCGATCCCGCGCTCGTGCGCTCCGGCTCAGCACGAAGAAGCCGCTCCGTCGGATCAGGATCCCGCGCGAAACCGCGCTCCATGGGCGGGGGCCGCAGCTCGAGGAACTCCTCGCGATCTGGGAACGCGCCAAGTTGGGTCAGGGGCAGGTCGCGCTCATCGTCGGAGAGGCCGGCATCGGGAAATCTCGGCTCGTCGACGACTTCGTGGGCCGTTTGGGAGACGAAGGCGAGGATCTCCATTTCCTGTTCGGCGCCTTTCCACCCGGGGGCGCCGCGCTGACTCTGGGCGCGTACGCCGACGCCTATCGCGAGCAACTCGGCGAGGGGCGGATCCAGGAGACTTTGTCCCAGTACCTCCCGGATTCGCCGTTCCTCGTTTCCGCGTTGAGCGCGCTTCTCCAAGGGGAGCCCACCGGGAATGACCGGTTCACGAAGGAGACGCTGCACTCGGCCTTCGTGCAACTGACGCGAGCGCTCTCCTCGGAACTGCCCACGATCGTGGTGATCGATGATCTCCACTTCGCGCCGGAGGAGGGGCTGAGTCTCTTCGCGGCGCTCGCCGCCGCGGCCGCAGGTCAGCCGCTCTTGCTCGTCGGCGCCACGCGCCCGGAACTCCCCGTCGCGTGGGTCGCCGAGATCGCTCGCTCCGAGCACGGGCGGACGATCTCGCCTTCGCGGCTCGCGCTCGACGATGTGGCGGAACTCCTGACCGAGATCCTCGGCGACGCGCCTCTGTCCCCGCTGTTCACGGAAGAGCTCGTGGCGCGATCCGACGGCAATCCCTATTTCTTGCTGGAGATCGTGCGGGCGCTGAAGTCGCGCGCGGGATCGTCGACCGAGCAAGGTGTTGCGCTCGGCGCCGCGTCACTTCGCGGTGTCGGGATCCCCTTCTCCATCGAACAAATGGTCGCTGCTCGCATGGCGGGACTCGAGACCGAAGACGATCGAGAGCTCCTCGATCTCGCGTGTTGCGCCGGCTTCCGTTTCGACCCCTGCCTCGTGGCCGAAGCGGCTGGGATGGAGCTGGTGCGCGCGCTGCGGCGGTTCGGGCGCATCGAAGTGCGGCACGGCGTGGTGCGCGCAACCGGACCCGACTACGTGTTCGATCATCACCAGGTCCAGGAGTTCCTCTACGCAGCTCTCTCCGATCCGCTCAAGCAGCACTACCACTCGGCGATCGCGGCGGCAATGCGAGCCCGGGCCGGTGTGGAGGGGGAGCCGATGGTCTCGATCTGTAGTCACGAGCTGCGCGGAAAGGAGCCCGGACGGGCGCTGCCGCTCCTGACTCCTGCCTTGGAGTACCTCGAGGCTCGCTATGCGAACGCGGCGGCGATCGCTCTGACGGATCACGCGCTCGGTGTGCCGGGGCTGCTGTCCGGCGCCGACCGCGCCCGCATCCTGCTCCGGCGCGCCGCGAGGCTGCCGTTCCTGGGCCGGAGAGTCGAGGCCGAGGCCGCACTCGAGGAGGCCCTCACACTGATCGACTCCGACTCTGTCCCGGAGTTGGCCGCCGAGATCGAGCGGCGCCTCGGTGTCGAGTACCGCCTGGCCGGAGACTTCGATCGGGCGACGCGCTCCCTCCAGCAGTCGATCCGGCACTCGGCCTCCGTCCCCGATCCAAGGGGGGAAGGCGCCGCGACGCGGGAGCTGGCGACCGTGCTCTTCCACACCGGGCGCCCGACGGAGGCCGAGTTGCAATACGAGAGGTCGATCGAGCTCTCCAGCAGGGGCGGCGATCGAAGAGAGCTCTGCCTCGCCAAGAGCGACCTCGGGAATCTCCTGGTCGACGCGGGGCGTTTCACCCAGGCCGAATCCCTCATTCGAGCGTCTTTGGCGGAGGCCCGCGAGCTCGGCAGCGTCGAGGTAGAGTTGTCGGTCTTGGCGACGCTGGGGGCCATGCTGCTCGACCAAGGGCGCGCGGAAGACGCGCTCGAGACGTCCACGCGGCTGCTCCAGCTCTCTCGCGAGATCGGCCTGCGCGGCGGAGAGAGTCTCGCGTGGGTCAACCTCGCGTCGGCGTTGTTCGCGCTCGGGCGGTTCGGGGAGGCGCGCACGCGGCTCGAGCAGGTCGTCCGCTCGGCGCCCGAACTCCGCACCCGGAATCACGAGGCGTATGCCCGGTGCAATCTCGGGTTGCTCTTCGGCGTGATCGGGGATCTCGAGCGTGCGACGGAGTCGTTCGATGCGGCCACCGCGCTCTGCACCGAGTTCGGATTCGTGTGGCTCCGAGCAGATCTCCTCTACTTCCGCGGGAGCGTGGCCGAGATGCACGGCGATCCGTCCGGCGCCGCGTCTTTCCTCCGCGAGGCGCTCGAGACCTTTCGCGCGACGGAAAAGCCGCTCGGCGTCGCACGGACGTTGACCCTGCTCGCTCGCTTGGCGGCCGCGGATGGACGGGTCGAGGAAGCCCGCGCGCAACTGCGCGAGGCGACAGGCATCGCCGCGGACTCCAGCGAGATCCCGGAGTCGATCCACGCCGCGGTCGAGGTGGCGTTGCTCGGTGACGGCGATCTTCCTGAAGCGGTCACCCGATTCGAACGCGAGGAGATGAGACTCGCCTACTCCGAGAGGCTGCGCATCCGGTTCCGTGTGTTCCTGGCGACCGGCGATCGACGGCACCTCGACGCCGCGCGTGGGCTCCTGCGGGCAGTGCTGGCGGCAGTCCCAGAGGCGGATCGGCCGCGGACGATCGAAGCCGTCCCTCTCTACCGGGCGATAGAGCGAGCTGCCTCGCAACCGTGATTCGTCGAGAGCAGATCTCGCGCGCAGCCTCGGCCGTCCCGAGCTTTGCTCGGTTAGGCATCCCCCGTATCCTCTTCTTTCAGCCGTACAGTCCGCGGCCATGGGATTCGCAGAGGAGACAGCCTTTGATGTGGCGCCTGTCTGCTTGTGCATTGCCCCTGTCTCTCGTTGCTCCCGGCGACGGCGATTCAGGACGTGAGATTCACGCGCGGGCTATCGTCCATGCTCTATGGGCCGAACGTCCTCGGCGGGGTCGTCGAGCTGCAGGTAGGCCAGTCGACGATGCAACAGAAAGACCGCAGTCTGGACGTCACGTTGGGCGCCGATGATGTGGGCGCTTTCGGCACGACCGTGACCGCCGCACTTCCGTTCGAGCGCAGCTCGGGTCTCTGGTTGGCGCGCGCAGGGGTCGGGTTCAAGGACACGCCCGGTGACCCATTGGCCAGGGATGTCGAAGAGCCGGTCGAGACCGACGACGACCTGAGGCTCAATACCGACGCGTAGAACGTCGACGGATTCATCGCACTGCGGTATCGCGCCAACCGCGGCGCCTGGCTCGCCTTCTCCGGCTCGTCGTTCCAGGCGGAACGCGGGATCGCCGCCGAGATCGATCTGCCCGATGGAGACGCCCGCCTGTGGCGCTATCCCAAGCATCGCGCACGCTCGCGGTTCTCTCGGCCGGCTCGGGCTTCCACGAATCTCCATTCGGCGGACGAGGCGATGTGGAAGCCAGCGTCGGTTTCGATCGCGGGCGGACCGACATCGACGCCTACACGTCGCGCGACTATGACGAGATCGATACCTTCGAGGACGGCAAGGATCGGACGCTGACGCTGAGGCTGCTGGCGGATCAGACGCTGGGCTCGCGCGGCGACTTGCGTGGCGCTTTCACCTGGTCGGACATCCGCCACCACGAGTCGATTCCCGCCGGCAGGTTCGAGTACGAGCAACAGCTCATGAGCCTCGGGCTGGAGAACAGTTGGCGGCTGCTCGAGTCCGGTGGGGCGATCGACGCGCTCACGCTCAGCGTCGGGGGCGCCTACGATCACGCGGAGACGCCGAAGGCCGGTGGACGGGAGACGCAGGAGCCGCTCTCGGAGTTCGGGGGGAGGCTCGGGCTCACTGCCTTCGTCGCCGATGGTCGTACCGTGCTGCATGCCGGCGTCAGCCGCCGCGGGCGCTTCCCCGCGCTGCGCGAGTTGTACTCGGGGGCGTTGGGCCGATTTCTCCCGAATCCCGATCTGGAGCCGGAGAAGCTCCTCACGACGGAGGCCGGCGCGACGACGCGTCTCGGCCACGGCCGCTTCCAGACCGTCGTCTTCCACAATCTGCTGAAGGACGCGGTCGTCCGCATCACGCTCGACGACGAGGAGCGCCATTTCAAGCGCGTCAATCGCAACGAGCTGAAGAGCACCGGTCTCGAGCTGATGGCGGGCTACGGCCTCGGGCCGGTCGAGTTCTCGGCGAACGCGACCGTACAGTCGATCGACCTGACCGACACCGAGGCGAACGAGACCCACCGCCCCGAAAATCTGCCGGAAGTGTTCGGAGATCTGGGCGTTCGGTTTCCTGTCGTGCTCGGACTGATCGGAAACGCGGAGGTGGCGTACACCGGCGATCAGTTCGGAATCGATGCGAGCACGGGCGAGGACGCCGAATTGGGCGCGGAAGCGGTCTTCAACGCGTCGCTTTCCCGCTCCTGGCCGGCGCATGTCTCCTGGGGCGCGGGCGTCTTCACACGGGTGGAGGCTCGCCTGGCCATCGACAACATCGGCGATGTCGCGGTCTACGACGCCTGGAGCCTGCCGGAGCCGGGTCGTCGCGCTCGCTTCGAACTTCGCATACGCTGATCAGCGGATAGTCCAGGCACTCGGCCGTCGTGACCGTCCTCGCTCGAGGGCTGCGTCCGACGGCCGTTGTTCTGCTACTGCTTTCTCCTGCTGCTGGTCTGACGAGAGGATCCCGCATGGACTTCAAACTCTTCCTCACCGTGTTCGCGACCGTCTTCGTCGCCGAGTTGGGCGACAAGACACAGCTGAGCACGATGCTCTATGCGTCGGGAGCTCCTCAGAGCAAGTGGGTGGTCTTCCTGGGGTCAGCGCTTGCACTGACGGTCTCCTCGGCGCTCGGAGTGTTCGTCGGCGGCCTGATCGGCGGGCGCATCTCGCCTACCATCATCGGCCGCGTGGCTGGGGTCGGATTCATCGCAGTGGGAGTCTGGACGTTCTGGAAGTCCTAGGCATTCGACTCCGTCGAGCAGATCACCCGGCTCTATGGGCATGACGACGCCTCGCTGTCGGCGTCGTCCCACATCGCGACCGAGTTCGAGCAGCGCATGGCGGCTCGGCGCCACTCACGGATCGTCCGCTCCTCAGCCATCTCTTCGACCCGATCGCGGACTTCAGGCGGATTCACGCGCTCATGAACTCGGACGCGTTCATGCCGTTGGCGGTTCTGCGGATGTCTAACGCAACCAGTCCAGCCGACGCAGTTCGCCCGCCAACAGCTCGGCCACCCACCGGTGACCCCGCTCGTTCCAATGCGGGTCGTGCTCGAAGGCGAGCGTCGAGTCGGGTTGCGCCTCATGCCGCGACGCGAACGGTTCGGCGAGATCGAGTCGCGCGCCGACCCCGGCGGGCGGGAGGTCCGCGAAGATCATCGGATCGCTCCACCCCGGCAGGACGACGAGGAGAAAACGCACGTCGCGGTCGTGACAGACCTCGGCGCAGCGTCGGATCAGCGCCTGCGTGAGGTCCGACGCGCCCACGGTCGAGCCATCCGTGACCTCGAGTGATCCGCCCAGCCCCTCTATCCGGTGCGCCATGAGGTCGTAGAGGACGAAGTGTCGGCGAATCTCTCGCCGCAGCTTCATTCCCCAAGAGACGCCGTCGCGAACGGTCGGGCTCTCCAGCGTGAGAGCGCCGGTCGGATCGAGGATGAAACGAGGCTTCTGGTACAGACCCCACGCGGTCTCCCGACCATTGTCCAGGAGGTCGTTGGAGCAGGCGAAGAGCACCACGACATCCGGGTCGTAGTCGAAGCCGCGGTCCTGCAACAGCAGCAGTTCCTGATCGGTCGAGTAGCCGGTGACGCCGAGGTTCACGACGTCGGCTGCGGGCAGGAGCGACTGGAGACGGACCGTCAAGATCTCGTCGTCCTCGACGCCGTGTCCGAAGACGTAGGAATCGCCGAGGACGACGATGCGCGTGCGCGCGGTGTCGGCCGGGGAGCGCGGGCCGAACGTCGGACCGCGGAACCCGTCGGCGTTGATCGTCACCTTCGTGTCGAAGTCGATGCGCTGGAAGCGAACCTCGCGCCCCGGCATATTCGACCAGCCATAGCGAGGGTCGAACTGCATGAAGGTGGTTTCGGGCCGTTGCTGGCGTTCCGCCGCGTAACGCAGTTCCGGGTAACGCCAGCGCATGATCTGCTCGGCGATCAGGATCGCCGCGACACCCGCAACCAGGAAGAGCGCGAATTGGATGAGAATGAATCGACGACGTGTCACGTCAGGCCGCCCCGCGGGACTCGCCGACTGTAGGCGGCGGCTGGGTACGAACGGTCGGCATCCACACTCTTCTGTATAGATTGAAAACTCCGATGCGCACGACATTCGTGAAACTGAGCTCGTGCGGCCGGGTAGCATGCAAGCGATCGGAGATCGGCGCCTCCGCCTTCCCGATGTCTCCGCTCGAGGATACCTGACGTGCCCCTCGCTCCGCCCTACGCTCGAATGGCTCGGATCGGAGTGTCCCTCCTCTTGCTCTCCTTCGTCTGTCTCGATGGCGGACGGATCGAGCGTCCGCAGTGCCCGGAGGTCCAGGTATCTAACCTCGCCGCAATTGGCTAGGCGGGCACTCGGGGGATCGAGTAGAAGAGTCGTGTGGCGGCGCGGGGGTGCGGCCTACGGAAGCCGACAGAAGTGCTGGAACATCTCCACCGCCGGGGGCGATCCTCTCCACGGGCCGCACCCGGCCCGAGAGGCGCCATCCCCCGATCTCGAGGAGGAGACCATGCACCGGATTTTCGCCTTCGCTCTTCTCACCTTCATGGCAACCGCCGCGCGGGCGACCACCTTCACCGACGACTTCGAGGGCGGGAGCAATGCCGCCGGGTGGTCTTACCTCCAAGGGGGAGACATCTTGGAGGAAAGCGGCGGGAATCCCGGCGGGTGGCTACACCAGCCGCTCTACGACACGTTCGATCCCGCCGTGCAGTCCGCTTGGGGGAACGACACGCCGTTCGCGGGTGACTACCAGGCGGCGCAGGTCTCCCGGATCAGCTTCGATCTACAAACTCTCGACGCCGACTTCGGCGACGGGACCGGTTTCTTCGTCGCGCTCGTTCTGCGCAACACCCACGGAACACCCGACGACTTCGATGACGACGACTACGCCTACTTCGTCGGCCCAAACGTTCCCATCATCGGGCAAGGCTGGGTCCACTACGACGTGGATGTACCGAGCCAGTCGGTCGATCCGGTCCCGGCCGGTTGGACCGGCGGCTGGTCGGGCGACTGCGAGAACTTCCGGCCCGGCGTCGATTGGAACGACATCATGACGAGCGTCGATCGAGTCGAGATCCACTATCTCTCGCCCTGCCTCTTCGCCATCTTCCAGCAGTGGAATGTCGGCGCGGATAACATCTCCATCGAGTACGTCGGCGAGCCGACCCCGAGCGAAGAGACGAGCTGGGGCGCGGTGAAGAATCTCTACCTTCGCTAGCCTGCTCTCCTCGTCGAACCGCGTCCGCCCTCTGTGCGCCCAGTCGGTGCGCGGCGAACGCGCATTCGTCCTCTATTGGATGACGTCGGCGCGGCGCGTCGAGTGGAACTTCGCGCTGGATCGGGCGATCGCGCACGCGGAAGAACTCGGACGACCCCTCGTCATCCTGGAGGCGCTGCGAGTCGGGTATCGCTGGGCGTCCGAGCGGTTCCACCGCTTCGTGCTCGAGGGGATGGCCGACAACGCGGCGCGCCTCCGCGGGTCTCCGGTTACCTACTACCCGTACGTCGAGCCCGAGAAGGACGCGGGGAAGGGCCTGCTGCCAGCGCTCGCCGCGCACGCCTGCGTCGTCGTGACCGACGACTTCCCCTGCTTCATGCTCCCGGCCATGACCGCGGCGGCCGCGAGTCAGCTCGACGTGCGGATGGAGGCGGTCGATTCGAACGGGCTCTGGCCGATGCGGTCGGGCGAGCGCCTCTTTCCGAGCGCGCACACGTTTCGCCGGCATCTCCAGAAGCAACTCGCCCCCCATCTCTTGGAGACGCCGCGCGCGAGGCCACTGAGTCGTTCGACGTTGCCGCGCCTCGCGGAGCTTCCGCCCGACATCGTGAGGCGCTGGCCCCCGACTAAATTGTCCGGAGTCGACGCAACGTTTGTGAGCCTGTCCGAGTTGCCGATCGATCACGACGTCCAACCGGTCGACCGACTCCCCGGCGGCGCGACGGCGGCCGCGGGCCGATGGCGCGCCTTCTCCGACCACGCGCTCTCCGCGTACGACGTCAACCGCAACGCCCCCGACGGCTCGGGCGTGAGCGGCCTCTCGCCGTATCTCCACTTCGGACACATTTCGACCCACCAGATCTTCGACGACCTCGCGCGCCGGGAGAAGTGGTCGATGGATCGACTGGCGCCCCGAGCCACCGGCAGTCGCGAGGGTTGGTGGGGGATGCCCTCGCCGGTCGAGGCCTTCCTGGATCAGATCGTCACGTGGCGCGAGTTGGGTTTCAACGGGTGCGCCTTTGATCCGTCTTACGATCGATATGAGTCGCTCCCGGGCTGGGCGCAGGCGACACTGCGCAAGCACGCGGGCGATGCCCGTGAGTGGACCTACTCGTCGGCGGAGTTCGAGGAGTCCGCCACCCACGATCGGCTCTGGAATGCAGCGCAGCGACAGCTCAGGCGCGACGGGCTGATCCACAACTATCTCCGTATGCTCTGGGGGAAGAAGATCCTCGAGTGGTCGGAAACTCCCCAAGAGGCGCTCGAGGTGATGATCCACTTGAACAACAAGTACGCGCTCGACGGGAGAGACCCCAATTCGTATAGCGGCATCTTCTGGACCCTCGGTCGATACGATCGTCCGTGGGGGCCGGAACGTGAGATCTTCGGAACGGTGCGTTTCATGAGCTCCGAGAACACAGCGAGGAAGATGCGATTGAACGACTATCTCGCGCGCTACGGCGCGGCGCAGGACTGAGCGGCCGGTGCCGGAGTTCCTGCATCGCAGTCGCCTCGATCATCCGGCCGCCGAGGTCTTCGCGTGGCATGCGAGGCCGGGCGCCTTCGAACGGTTGATGCCCCCCTGGATCGACGCGCGTGTGCTCGAACGCACCGGCGGACTGCAAGACGGCGCGCGTCTCGTCTTCGAGATCCGGCGAGGGCCGCTGCGCCAGAAGTGGGTGGCGGTTCATCGCGGGTACATCGAGGGGCGGGAGTTCACCGACGTCCAACTGCGCGGACCGTTCGCCCACTGGGAGCACACCCATCGTTTCGAAGCGGTGGACGAGACGAGTTGCCTGACCGAGGACCTGGTCCACTACCAGCTTCCGGGCGGACGGGTGGGACGGCTGCTCGGCGACGGCGTCGTGCGGCGTGAGCTGGTGCGAATGTTCACGCTGCGTCACGACCGCACCCGACTCGACCTGGCGCGTCACGCGCGTTTCGGGGATCGGCCGCGGCAACGCATCGCCGTCACCGGCGCGAGCGGACTGATCGGCCGATCGCTCTGCGCCTTCCTCACCACGGGCGGCCATGAGGTCGTGCGGGTGGTCCGCCGCGCGCCGCGCGCCGGTGAGATCGGCTGGGATCCGAGCGCGGGCCGACTCGACGCGAACGCGCTGGAGGGGATCGACGCGATCGTCCATCTGGCGGGGGAGAGCATCGCCTCGGGGCGTTGGACCGAGAAGAAGAAGCGCGAAATCCAGGAGAGCCGGGTCGCCGGAACGCGACTGATCGCTCGCGCGCTCACCAAGCTGGTGCGACCCCCGCGCACATGGATCTGCGCATCCGCCATCGGCTACTACGGCGACCGTGGGGACGAGATCGTGACGGAGGAGAGCGGCCCCGGGACCGAGTTCGTCAGCACTTCGTGCGTGGCGTGGGAGGCCGAGACGGAACCGGCCGCCCAGGCGGGAATCCGTGTCGCCAAGCTGCGAACCGGCATCGTGCTCTCCGCGGCCGGCGGCGCGCTGCAGAAGATGCTCGTTCCCTTCGGCGCGGGGCTCGGCGCGATCTTCGGCACGGGCGAGCAAGCGATGAGCTGGATCGCGCACGAAGATGTGATCGGCGCGACGCACCACATCCTCTTCACCGAGGCGCTGGCCGGTCCGATCAATCTGACCGCGCCGACGCCGGTCCCACAGCGTGAGTTCGCGCGCCTCCTGGGCGAGGTCTTGCGCAGGCCGGTCTGGGCGCGGGCCCCCGCGCCGATCGTGGAGTTGCTCTTCGGCGAGATGGGGCGGTCGCTGCTCCTGGGCGGCGCGCGGGTCGCGCCGACCAAGCTGCTCGCGCACGGCTTCGAGTTCGCGTTTCCCGATCTGGAGACGACGATGCGTTCGGAGCTGGGGCTGCTGGAAGAAGAGTGAGCGTGAGCGCAACGAGGTCCGTCGGTTGGTGAGTGTCACGTTGTTGCTCCACGCAGCGACGACCTGGGCGATGACCGGTCTCATCTGGTTCGTCCAGTGCGTGCACTACCCGCTCTTTCCATTCGCCGATCGCGCGCGCTTCGCGTCGTTCCATGCCGAGCACTCGATGCGCACCACCTGGGTGGTCGGGCCTCTCATGGTGGTCGAAGGAGCAACTGCGCTCGCTCTCGCTCTGGCCCCTTCGCTCGGCGCCCCTCGAGTCCCGGCGTGGCTCGGAGTCGGTCTTGTTCTCGTGGCTTGGGGCGCGACTGCGTTTGCGTCGGTTCCTCTCCACCGCTCGCTGTCGGCGGGGTTCGATTCGCGGGCCGCCGAGACTCTTGTCCTCACCAACTGGATTCGGACGCTGACGTGGACCGCGCGCGCCGCGTTGGTCAGTTGGATGATCTGGCGAGCGTCACGTTCGTAGCAGCTCTCGGCTGAGCCGCATCGCCGCCCGCCCCGCGACCGGGGAAACGCGCGCCGCGATCTCGATCACCGCTTCGATCTTTCGCGGCGACAAACCGACGCGGCGCGCTCCGTCGATGTGCGCTCGCAGTTGGCGCTCCGCGCGCAGCACGACGAGGATCGGGAGGATCCACGCTTCTCGCTCGGCCAACGAGAGGACCGGGCGGCCCAAGACCTTTCCGTATCCCTCGACGATCATCCAGTCGGCGATCTCGGGATGCAGCCGCGCTATGTTCACGCGCAGCCGATCGTAGGAAGGACCGTAGACCCGCCGACAGGTCGACTCGCCGCGCCGCCACCACTCGGCCAGCAGCGGCCGCCGCTTCGCCAGCGCGCGCTCCAGGTCGGGCGTTTCGGTAAAGAGGCCGTCGTCGACCTCTTGGCCCCGAGGCCTCGGCGGGTCGGTCGCGGCCAGCGCCTCCAGCCCCTGCAGCGCGCGTGGGAAGCCGAGGAAGAGGTACGACTGCAGCAGTCCCTCGGCCAGATAGCGCCGCGGAACTCGCTTGGCGCGCGCGTCGGCGAGATGACGCTCGAGTTCGCGCACGCGCCCCGCCGCCAGGAGCGCCGCCGTCCGCGCGCCGCACTCCATCCGCCGCGTCACGACGCCAGTTGCGCGAGAAGGAATCCCTTCAGCTCCGACAGGTTCAGCCGCTCCTGCTTGCAGGAATCGCGGTAGCGGATCGTGACCGACTCGTTGGTCAACGTCTCGGAATCGACGGTGATGCAGTACGGCGTGCCGACTTCGTCCATTCGTCGATAGCGGCGGCCGATGGCGGCCTTCTCATCGTAGAAGACCTCCATGTGCGGACGCAGCTCCGCCACGATCTTGGCGGCGATCTCGGGCATGCCGTCCTTCTTCACCAGCGGGAGCACCGCGACTTTGATCGGCGCGAGCCGCGGGTGGAACGAGAGGTAGACCCGCTCTTCGCCTTCGACCGTGTCCTCGCGATAGGCGTCGATGAGGAAGGTCAGGAGCGAGCGGTCACACCCGGCCGACGTCTCGATGATGACGGGGATGTAGCGCTCCTTCGTCTCGTCGTCGAAATACTCCTGCTTCTTGCCGGAGAACTCCTGATGGCGAGTGAGATCGAAGTCGCCGCGATTGTGGATCCCCTCGAGTTCCTTCCAGCCGAAGGGGAACTCGTACTCGATGTCGAAGGCGGCGCGCGCGTAGTGGGCGAGCTCGTCTTTCATGTGCTGATGGAAGCGAAGCTTCTCCTCGCGCACGCCGAGGTCGAGATACCACTGCATGCGCGCGGCCTTCCACTGCTCGAACCACTCCATGTCGGTCCCCGGCTTGACGAAGAACTGCATCTCCATCTGCTCGAACTCGCGCGTGCGGAAGATGAAGTTGCCCGGCGTGATCTCGTTGCGAAAGGCTTTGCCGATCTGCGCGATACCGAAGGGGATCTTCTGGCGCGACGAGACGCGCACGTTCTCGAAGTTGACGTAGATCCCCTGCGCCGTCTCCGGCCGCAGGTAGACGACCGACGCGTCTTCCTCCACCGGCCCCATGAAGGTCTTGAACATCAGATTGAAGCGACGCGGCTCGGTCAGTTGACACTTGTCGTGCTCACCCGGATGCTTGCTCGGCTTCAGCGGGCACTGCGCCTGCGGGATCAGATCCTCGCGGAATCGCGCCTTGCACTCTTTGCAGTCGACCAACGGATCGGTGAAGTTCTCGACGTGGCCCGAGGCATGCCAGACCTTCGGATGCATCAGGATCGCGGCGTCGAGCCCCTCGACGTCGTCGCGCAGCTGCGTCATCGTCTTCCACCAGGCCGACTTCACGTTGTGCTTCAAGCGCACGCCGAGAGGGCCGTAGTCCCAGCAGGCGTTGATCCCGCCGTAGATCTCGCTCGACGGGAAGACGAACCCCCGGCGCTTCGAGAGGCCCGTGATCTTCTCCATGGTGACGCTCATCGCGAACCTCTCCCCCTCGAAGCCCGCGGGAGCGGGCGACGGTCACTGATCCGTTTCGAACACGATTCGCGGTAAGGTACCGGCTTCGCCGGACCTGCTCAACCCCTGCACCTCTAGCCGAGACGGAGCCCCACGGACGTGAACGAGATCCTCGAGTTCGCCACCGTCATCGCGCGGGAGGCGGGCGCGCGTCTGCTCTCGGCCCACGGCTCGATCGCGCGCGACGCGGTCGGCTACAAGGGATGGCGGAATCTGGTGACCGAACTGGACCTCGAGGTCGAGCGTCACCTGACGGAACGCATCGGCGCCCGCTATCCCGATCACGCCATCCTGGCCGAGGAGGGGTTCGACAAGGCGGGGACCTCCGGCCTCCGCTGGATCATCGATCCGCTCGATGGCACCACGAACTACGTCCACGGACATCCGATGTACTGCGTCTCGATCGGCGTCCATGACGCTCACGGCCCGCTGGCCGGCGTCATCTTCGCGCCTTACCTGGACGAACTATTCCGCGCCTCGCGCGGCGAGGGCGCCTGGTTCGACCTGGACCGGCGCATGCGGGTCTCGCGCGAGGGCGACCTCTCCCGCGCCCTGCTGGCCAGCGGTTTCACCTACCGAGGCGGCGAGGCGCTCGAACGGAACCTCACTCACTGGACGAGTCTCGCCCGCAAGAGTCGCGGATTGCGCCGCTGCGGCTCGGCGGCGCTCGACCTGGCGTATGTCGCCGCCGGTCGCTACGACGGATTCTGGGAGTTGAAGCTCAGTCCCTGGGATGTCGCGGCGGGAGCGCTCCTCGTGCGGGAGGCGGGCGGGACGGTCACCGACTGTCGCGGCGGGGACGACTGGCTGACCGGCGGGACCATCCTCGCCACCAACGGCCTGCTGCATCCGCTCCTCGCTGCGGAATTGGCTGCGATATGATCAGCCCCATGCGTTTATCTCCAGCTCTCCTCGTGTTCGCGCTGCTCCAGCTCTCGTCTTGGGTCGGGTTCGCGGAGTCGACCCGGGCGCAGGCCGCGCCGGCTCGCGCCTATTGGGTTTTCTTCTCCCGCCCCGCGGAAACCCCCTCGCCGACCGACTACTCGACTCTGGCGGAGCGAATCCCGCGCGAGACCTGGGCCCGCCGGGGTCCGGGCGCCCTGCCCGATCGGAACGATCTCGATGTTCCCGGCGCGTTCGTCGACGCGGTTCGGGCGCACGGAAGAGTTCGGCACGTCTCGCGATGGTTCTGCGCCGTCAGCGCTGAACTCGACGCCCGCGCCTGTGAACGCGTCGCCGCGCTCCCGTTCGTGCGCGAGTTGCGCCCGGTGGCCCGAATGAAGACGAACAGCCTCGGGCCCGCCCTCGGTCCCGACGGCGAGCCACTCGGTGTCACGCTCGAAGGCTCCCTAGTCGAACGACCCGACCCGAGCGCCGAGAGTCCCTTACTCCTGTCGGGCCCCCCGTCCGGGCCCGCGCACGGTCAACTCGCCGAAATCGGCGCCACCGCCGCGCACGACGAAGGTTTCACCGGGAATCGAGTGCGGGTCATGATGCTCGACACCGGATTCCGCAAGGATCACGCGGCGTTCTCGGCCACGCGGCTGGACGGAGAGCGCGACTTCGTCTTCGGCGACGGCGAGACCCAGAACGAGGTGGAGGACAATCCCACCCAGCATCGTCACGGCACCGGATGCTGGGCCGTCTGCGGAGGCTTCGACCCCGGGCGGATTGTCGGTCCCGCCTACGGCGCGACGTTCTTCCTCGCCAAGACCGAGGACATCCGCAGCGAAACGCAGGTCGAAGAGGACAACTACGTCGCGGCGTTGGAGTGGGCCGACAGCCTGGGCGTGCGCGTCACATCGGCCAGCTTGTCGTATCTCGATTTCGATGACGGCGAGGAGTACGAGTTCCCGGAGCTCGACGGGGACACCGCGGTCATCACGCGCGCGGTCGATCTGGCGGCGGCGCGCGGCATCCTCTGCGTCAGTGCGATGGGGAACACGGGACCGAGCAACGGCACGCTCGGAACGCCGGCCGATGCCGACAGCATGCTTGCCGTCGGCGCGGTCGACAGCCTGAACAACATCGCGCAGTTCTCCAGCCGAGGGCCGACGGCCGACGGCCGGTTCAAGCCCGAGGTCGTGGCGCGCGGGCAGGCGACCTGGTGGGCCGACGCGATCTCGCCGAACTCCTACGGATTCGCCAACGGGACGTCACTCTCCACGCCGCTGGTCGGCGGCGCGGCCGCGCTCGTCTTCGAGGCGCATCCCGAGTGGGGGGCGATGCAGGTGCGCGACGCGTTGATGGCGACCGCCGATCGCCACCTCGCGCCGGACTTCGCCTACGGCCATGGGCGCATCGACGTGGATGCCGCGATCCATTCCGCTCCACTCGTCTACCCGCTGCCGTTCGATCTGCTCGCGCCGGCGGACGAAGCGGAGCTGGACACGCTGTCTCCGGCTTTGACCTGGCGATCGAGCGTCGATCCCGACGAAACAGGCCCGTTGCAGTATCTGGTTTCGCTCCGTCCGATCGACGCCACCGGCGCGGTGCTGCCGTTCGAAGCCGGAAGCGACTCGGTCTTCACACCGGCCGACCCACTCCTGCCGGGCGCGTCTTACCGCTGGGAGGTCGTCGCGGTCGATACCGATGGCAACCGTCGGATCGCGCGTCAGTCGCGCCTCTTCCACACTCCCGCCGCCACCGCCGGACCGATCTGGCCCGACCGCCCCGAACGCGGCATCGATCTCGCGCTCGGTCCGAATCCGTTCAACGATCGGCTCCTCTGGAAGGCGGTCTCGCCCGATCGCTCGCGCGGGACGGCGCACTGGGCCATCGTCACTCCGGCCGGCCGCCGGGTGGCCGGCGGGGAGTTGGCCAGCGATGTCGGTCGCTACGATCTGTCGTGGGATGGCCGGGATCCGCAGGGTGAGCGCGTCGCGGCCGGCGTGTACTATCTCGAACTCGTGATCGGATCGACGCGGATGGAGCGCACCGTGGTGAAGCTGCCGGTCGGGTCCGCGCAGTAGCGACGTCAGGGAGACGAGCCAGATGGAAATTCGCGAGTCGATGACGCAGCTCCAGGAGCGCAATCCGCGGGTGCGGTGGCAGGTCCTGGAGCCGGGCCAGGTCAAACGCTTCCTCACGAAGCTCGGGTACGAGGGTCCGTACGATCGGTGCAAGTACGACGTGATCTACTTCCACGAGGAAGGACGCGAGCGCGCGATGCTCGTCTGGGGATTGGTCGAGTAGAGCACCCGCGTCCGCGTCCACTGCCCGCTCTCAGCTTCGACCGCCGAAGGGACTCGCGCGATCGGCGTTCTCGGGGTCCGACATCGGCGGCTCCGCCGTCACCCCTCGGCGCGGGGAAGCCCACCACGGATCCACTGCCACGTCGAAGTGCACTTTGAATCCCTCCGTCAGACCGCGGAAGAGATCGACCGGCACTTCCCAGACGGCGCCCGCCGCCAGTTCGGCCGGACCCTCGATCACCGTGAAGCAGGCGTTACCGGTGGGCGGGTAGATCGCGTGATGGTACGGATAGCCGGTCGCGCGGATCTTGTTGTACGGGAACATGCTCGTGCCGGAGAAGAGCTGATTCGCGACCGTCACGCTCCAGCCGTACTCCGGCAACGTGTTCGGCACCGAGACGATCAGCCGCACGTTCTGCGCCGGCTGCCGCCCCTTGTTCTCGACGGTCAACGTGAAGGTCGAAGCCTCCGTCACCTTCGTCTGACGCATCCACGGGTCGCGGTTTCTCCGCTCGACGTATTGGAGCGTGTCGCTCGTCGTGACGACGACGCGAGGGCGACCGAGGTTGTGCAGATTCGGGCCGTTCGCGCCCGATCCGACCTCGGCCTGTGAACTCGATGTCTCTGGGGCTAGGGCGGGGACTCGTTCTCTGGAACAACCTCCGGCGCTCAGGACGAGCATCCCGACTGCCAGGAGGACGCGCGGATTGGACATGATGGGAACCTCGGACCCCCCGGGTTCGCGAGCTGCTAGGCGAAGCGCATTCGACAAGCTGCATGCCGCCTGCTCCGCGGTTGCCTCGAGATGAGGCGCGTTTTCGCCGCCAGGCGACCAGGCCATTGGGGCGCAGTCGACAACGCGAGCGGTCGCGGCGGATCGTGGATTCGGCCGCCACCGGCCGTGCCGTGCAGCTCGCGCGAGCGCTCGGGCATTCTGCGCGGGAAGCAGGCCGCGCCAAGGACGGACGCGGCCCGCTCTGCGGCTAGATCATCGGAGCACGGTCACTCGCCCGATCTGAGTCGAGCCTCCCTGCTGCACCCACGGACGTCCGCCCGAGAAACGAGCGGACGCGAATCGCGCGAGGGGGTGCGAGCCTCGGGGGTCGTTGATCGCGGCAACAAGCGCCTCGGGGGTTCGCGCGGCGCCAGGGAGGCGCGGCGCGAGGTGGCAAGACTCTTGTCAGCCGCCTCCCTCTGTCGCCGGCGGCGAATGCGCGCCGGCGCCTACGATCCAGAGGAGGTCCCCATGTCCACTGGTCCGTCGACGGCTCCGGAGCGACGCCTCGTTGCGCGCTCACGGGGTGCGGAGTTCCGTCGCGCATGGCGCCGCCGCGCCTGGGCTCTGGCCGCACGCGGTCAGCTCGAAGCGGCGATCGTCGTTCAGCAAGCCGTCGTTTCTCGCGAGAAGCGATCGGAGGCGCGCGCCGCGTTGCGAGATCGACTGCGTCTGCTGCGGTGGCAGATGGCGGCCGGCCGTTGGCGCGACGCGCTCGAGCAGACGGAGGTGCTCTACGGCCGATCGATCCGAGCCGGAGCGGCCGGCGCGAATCTGGCGGGGATCCTCTGGCTGTGTCGCGCGGTCTCGCACCTCGCGCTCGGCTGGGGCGGCCGTTTCCGTCGATCTCTGGCGAGCCTGCTCTGGACCGCGCGTCGGCGGAACGTGCGCGGAGCGCTTCGATCGTCGCGCCGAGTGCGGTTGGAGCGGGCCGCCCTGGCGCTCACCATCCACTACGAATCGGCGCGACGTGGCGAACGTTCGCTGGTCGTGGCGCTGCTCAGCGCGCGACACGCACGCCCCGACCGCTCAGCTCCACCGCTGCTCGACGCGCGCACGCGGGCGTCGGCCGCGGTCGCTCCCGTGGCCAGCACGACGTCTACAGATTCATTCCTTCGAATGCTCTTTGGGAATGGCTTGATCGAAGGACGTGGCGTCGGCAGGGTCGCGACTCTGTGCTGGGACCGACTCCCCGAGTTGATCACCGGTCCATCGGGCTGGATGAACGCATGCGCAGAGTCCGTCCATCCTCTCTTCGGCGACGAGACTTCGGAGCCCGCGTCGCCGTCAGGAGAGAGGCGCAGCTCGGGTGAACTCGATCCGTTCGTCGAACGCTGGGTCTCTTGGACTGAGGAGCTCCCGAACGGCGGCGCGCCGATCTGGGCGCTGCCTGGCCTGGCCGCTCGGGCGTACGCCATCGCACCCGAAGCCCCGCCGAGATTTCTCTCGCGCCTGCACCTGACGTTGGCTCGGACGAGCGCCCGAGTCGAGGAGCCGATCGCTCGGGCCAGCGTGCTCGAAGCGTTGGCGGAGGTGTCGCTCTGGCTCGCGGGCGAGCGGGGCGAGGATTGCGCGCTCGGCGTGCGGGAGAGACGGAGCGCCGGCTGGGTCTCGCAAGCGCGCGCCGACTTAGGCCTCGCCGCGGGACTGTGGCGACGGCTCGGTCTCGAGCGGCGCGCCGAAGCGTGCGAAGAGAGATGGGCGCGCCTGGCGTTGCCCGCCTCCACGGGCGGACAGAGCCGAGAGGGGGCTCACGCCGTCACGCTCACCGCGGGACAGCCGATCGACCTCGCGATGCTTCGACGACGGCTGCACGAGATCGGATTCGTCACGTCGGATGAACGTCTGCTCCGACAACTCGCGCCGCTTTTCCTCCTGGCGTCGACTCCGTTGCCGGTGCTCATCCTGGGAGAGAGCGGCACCGGCAAAGAGGTGCTGGCGCGAGCGCTCCATCGGTGGAGTCGGCTGGAGGGTGACTTCGTCCCGATCCACTGCGGCGCGATCCCGCGTGATCTCCTGGAGAGTGAACTGTTCGGCCACACGAGGGGCGCGTTCACCGGCGCGGTTTCCGAGAAGACGGGCCTGGTCGAAGCGGCCGACGGCGGGACGCTTTTCCTCGACGAGATCGGGGAGATGGGCGCCGAGGCGCAGATGAAGATGCTGCGGGTGCTCGAGAGCGGAGAGGTGCGGCGAGTGGGCGACCTGCGCTCGCGCATCGCCCGGATCCGCCTCGTCGCCGCAACCCATCGCGATCTCGACGGCGCGGTGGTGCAGAAGGAATTCCGTCTCGACCTCTTGCACCGCATCCGTGGAATCACCGTCACGCTCTCGCCCTTGCGGGAGCGGCGCGGGGATATCCCTGAACTCGCCGCTCGTTTCGTGCGAGATCTCGCGCCGGGAGCGCCGCTCCAGTTCTCGGATCGCGCGCTGGCGCGGCTCCTATCGCACGATTGGCCGGGCAACGTGCGCGAACTGCGCGCGGTTCTCTCTCGCGCCGTCCTGCTGGCGCGAGCGATCGGCCGGATGCGGATCGAGCCGGAGCTCCTCGGCCTGCGGATCGGCGGGGGCGTGGACGAGGTTCTCGTGCCCGCGGAGGTGGGGCGCTGCGGTGATCCGTTCCGCCGGCCCGGAGCGTACGCGGACGATGTCGTGGCCGGCGTCTCGGGTGAGCATGGCCTCGACCGGGTGCTCGACGACGTCGAGCGGCGGCTGATCACGCGTGCATTGGACGAGCATTCCTGGAATCGATCGCGCGCTGCGATGAGCCTAGGCGGGCTGTCGCGGACCACGCTCCTGAGCAAGATGAAGCGATTGGGGATCGAGGCGGGGGCGCAGCTCGACCCGGAGACGGTCGACTGACGCGGGGGAGACGAGAAGATCGGGGTCCGGACTAGAAGAAGCCCGGATCCCGGTAGACACCCCACACTTCGCGGAAGACGTCGCAGATCTCGCCCAGCGTCACATCCGATTCGACCGCGTGGAGGATCGGCGGCATCAGGTTGTCGGTCCCCTGCGCGGCTCGCTTCACCGCCGCCAACGCCTCGGCCGCGCGGGCGGCGTCGCGGCGCGCGCGCAACGCGCGGATCCGCTCGACCTGATCCCGCTCCACGCCGTGGTCGATCTTGAGCGTGGGAATCGCTGGATCGTCGCTCTCGGCATAGCCGTTGATGCCGACGATGACCCGGTCGTTGCGCTCGACCTCTTGTTGGTGCAGGTAGGCCGACGCGGCGATCTCCCGTTGCGGATAACCCTGGTGGATCGCGGCCACCATGCCGCCGAGCTCGTCGATGCGCTGGATGATCTTCCAGGCGCGTTCTTCGATCGCATCGGTCAGCGCCTCGACGAAGTACGAGCCACCGAGCGGGTCGACGACGCCGGCGACGCCCGATTCTTCGGCCAGGATCTGTTGGGTGCGCAGGGCGATGGTGGCCGCTTCCTGCGTCGGCAGGGCGTAGGTCTCATCCATCGAGTTCGTGTGCAACGACTGGGTCCCGCCCAAGACGGCAGCCAGCGCCTGCACCGCGACGCGTGCGATGTTGTTGTGCGGCTGTTGCGCGGTCAGCGACACGCCGGCGGTCTGCGCATGCGTACGCAGCAGCCAGGAGCGCGGGTTCTGCGCGCCGAAACGCTCGCGCATGATCTTGGCCCACATCCTGCGAGAGGCGCGGAACTTGGCGATCTCCTCGAAGAAGTCGTTGTGCACGTCCCAGAAGAAGGAGAGTCGCGGCGCGAACTCGTCGACGGCGAGACCGGCTTCGATCCCCGCGTCGACGTAGCAGATGCCGTCGGCGAGGGTCAGCGCGAGTTCCTGCACCGCGGTCGCGCCCGCCTCGCGGATGTGGTAGCCGCTGATCGAGATGGTGTTCCACTGCGGCATCTCGTGCGTGCAGTAGACGAGCATGTCGCGGATGATCCGCATCGACGGTTCCGGCGGGGAGATCCACTCCTTCTGCGCGATGAACTCCTTCAAGATGTCGTTCTGCAGCGTGCCGCGGAGCTTGGCCGGGGGCACGCCCTGCTTCTTCCCGACGGCGACGTAGAGCGCCAGGAGGACGATGGCCGGCGCGTTGATGGTCATGGACGTCGTGACCTGATCGAGCGGGATCTCGTGGAAGAGCCGCTCCATGTCCTCCAGGCTCGCGACCGCGACTCCCTCTCGCCCCACCTCGCCCAAGCTCAGCGGGTGGTCGGGGTCGTAGCCCATCAAGGTCGGCATGTCGAAGGCGGTCGAGAGTCCCGTCTGACCCTGCTGCAGCAGGTAGCGGAAGCGCGCGTTCGTGTCCTCGGGCGAGCCGAAGCCGGCGAACATGCGCATTGTCCAGAGCTTCCCGCGGTACATGTCGGGATGGATGCCGCGCGTGTACGGGTAGCGCCCGGCCTCCTCGTCCGCGACCTCCGGGCGGACGTCACTCGCGCGGTAGACGACCCGTAACGGGATGCCGGAGAGCGTGTTCCAGGCGCGGCCGGTCTCCAATGCGGCGTCGGGAGCCGCGGCCGCGGCAGCGGCCGTAGCAGTTGCAGCGGAAATCAGGGTGGGCTCCGCCGGGGTTGTCGTGGAGGCGGGAGCGTCGGTCGGGTCGAGCGGAGCGTTCATCTGCACCTCGAGGCCAGTGACTCGGCGAAACGGGGGTGACCGTATCACAGGCGCAGAGTTACTGTCCCCAACCACCCAGATCGACCCAGCCAGCTCGAGCCAGCTCGAGCCAGCTCGAGCCAGAGCGAGCCAGAGCGAGATATAGCGAGATATAGCGAGATATAGTGAGATATAGCGAGAGTACTTCGGGGGACCGGTGCCCCTTCCCGGTCTTCCTGCTCCTTCCCTTGCGCCAGAGGCATCACGCAACCCCCTGCCTTCCATGGCCAGGAAGACCAAAGCCGAAAGACCGGCCCCCCGAAGACTCTCTCTATCTCGTTTCCTTCTCTTCCTCCCCGCCGACCGCCGGTCGCCAGATCGATTCGGACTCGCCGGCCGATTGATTGGCCCATCGCGCCCAAACGAAGAGCGCGTCGGACAGTCGGTTCAGATAGACGACGACCGAGCGTTGCGCCGGATGGCTAGCACCGTCCGGAGCAGCACCGTCTGGAGCAGCACCGTCTGGAGCAGCACCGTCTGGAGCAGCACCGTCCGGAGCAGCACCGTCCGGGAGGACCCCCTCGAGTTCCACCAGCGAACGCTCCGCCCGACGGCAGACCGTGCGAGCCCAATGCAGGCCCGCACCGAGATGGCTTCCGCCCGGCAGGATGAAGTTGGTCAACGGCGTCAGCTCCGCCTCGAAGCGATCGATCGACCGCTCCAGCCGTTCGGTGGCGCGGGCGAAGTGCTCACTCGCCTCCTTCGGACTGTCGTCGGCCACGATGGCGCCGGCCTCGAACAGGTCACGCTGCGCACCGGCCAAGGGCGCCCGCAGGCGATCGAGGGGGCTGGAGAGGGACAGGACGAAGCCGAGTGCGGCGTTCGTCTCGTCGAGCATCCCCAACCCAGCGATGCGTCGATCGGCCTTGCTGACCCGCTTTCCGCCGATCAGCCCGGTCTCGCCGCCGTCGCCGGCTCGCGTGTAGATGCGCGCGGTCATGCAGAGCGGTCGCTCACGAACAACCGCTCGTCTCACCACACTGCAGGCAGCGATAGCACGAACCGTTGCGGGTCATGAGGCTTCCGCAGTCGGAGCAGCTCGGTGCGTCGAGTTCGGCCTGGTGACCCGTTGGGATCGCTCCGCCGGTCGAAGGCGGCGTGGGCGGCGCAGACCTCGCGGGCTGCGCCGTGTCGTCCGCGGACGACACGAGCGGCGAGTTCTCCGGCGAAAGTTGCGTCGAAGCGTTTCGCCTCGCCGCCGGATGTCCCGGCAAGAACTTCTGCGCGAGCCAGCGGAAGACGTAGTCGGTGATCGATGTCGCGATGCGCAGGTCGGGGTTGTTCGTGATGCCGGCCGGCTCGAAGCGCGTGTTGACGAACTTCTCGACCAGGGCTTGGAGTGGCACGCCGTACTGGAGCGCGAGCGAAACCGAGGTCGCGAACGCGTCGCAGAGTCCGGAGACGACGCTCCCCTGCTTCGCCATGACGAGGAAGATCTCACCCGGCGTCTCGTCCTCGTAGAGGCCGACCGTGAAGTATCCCTCGTGGCCGCCGACCGAGAACTTGTGCGTGACGGCGCGCCGTTCGTCGGCGAGCCGGCGGCGCGAGGGACCGCGCGCCGGAACCTCCGTCAGCGTCGTCCCCTCGGAGGTGCGGGAGGTGGAGAGGGGTTGGGTCCGCTTGCACCCGTCGCGATAGACCGCCACCGCCTTCAGCCCTGACTTCCACGCTTCCAGGTAGACCCGCTCGATCTCCTCCACGCTCGCGTCGCGAGGCAGATTCACGGTCTTCGAGATCGCGCCGGAGAGGAACGGCTGCACGGCGGCCATCATGCGCACGTGCCCCATCGGAGCGATCGATCGCACCCCTCGACGCGGCCGGAAGGCGCAGTCGAACACCTCGAGGTCTTTGGCCTCCAGGTGAGGCGCGCCTTCGATCGTCTCCTCTCGCTCCAGGTGCGCGAGGATCGCGCGTCGCTGCGAGGAGTCGTATCCCAGACGTTCGAGCGCTTCGGACACGGCGCGGTTGACCATCTCCAAGAACCCGCCGCCCGAGAGCCGCTTGTACTTGATCAACGCGATGTCCGGTTCGATCCCCATGGTGTCGCAATCCATCATGAAGCCGATCGTTCCGGTCGGCGCCAAGACGGTGACCTGCGCATGGCGGAAGCCGTGTCGACGTCCCGTCTCCTCCGCCTCGCGCCAAGACTCGCGCGCGGCGCCGAGCAGGATCTCCGGCACGAGCGTCGGGTCGATCGCCCCGACCGCTTGCCGATGCCGAGAGATGACCGCGTTCATCGGCTGCGCGTTGGCCGCCCAGCCGGGGAAGGGACCGAGCGCGGCGCTCAACTCGGCGGAGACGGCGTAGGCGTGTCCGCTCAGGACGGCGGTGATGGCTGCGGCGATATGACGGGCCGGGTCGCTGTCGTACGGATACCCGCGCGCCATCAGGAACGTGCCCAAGTTGGCGAATCCGAGACCGAGCGGGCGATAGTCGTGGCTGTTCCGTTCGATCCGTGCGGTGGGATACGAGGCCGCGTCGACCAACAGCTCCTGCGCGACGATGAGGATGCGAACCGCGTGGCGCAGCGCGTCGACGTCGAGATCGCCGGTCTGCGTACGGAACCTCATCAGGTTCACGCTCGCGAGATTGCACGCCGTGTCGTCGAGGAACATGTATTCGCTGCAGGGATTGCTGGCGCGGATCGGCGCCGTCTCGGGGCAGGTGTGCCACGAGTTGATCGTGTCGTCGAACTGGATCCCAGGATCGCCGCAGACCCAGGTCGCTTCGGCCATCGCTCGGAAGATGGTGCGCGCCCGCAGCGTCTCGGCGACCTCACCGGTCGCGACGGCGCGCGTCTGCCACGTTCCGTCCGACTCGACCGCCCGCATGAACGCATCGGTCACTCGCACCGAATTGTTCGAGTTCTGGAAGAAGACGCTGTCGTAGGCCTCACCGGAGAGGCTTCCGTCGTAGCCGGCGTCGATCAACGCCCAGGCCTTCTTCTCCTCGTCCGCCTTGCAGCGGATGAACGGGACGATGTCGGGGTGCGCCACGTCGAGGATCACCATCTTGGCGGCGCGTCGCGTCCGTCCGCCCGACTTGATCACGCCGGCGAAGGCATCGAATCCCTTCATGAACGAGACGGGCCCGGAGGCCGTGCCGCCGCCCGAGAGCGACTCCTTGGAAGAGCGGAGTGTGGAGAAGTTCGTGCCCGAACCGGAGCCGTACTTGAAGAGCATTCCTTCGGTCGCGGCCAGCTCGAGGATCGACGGCATCGTGTCCTGCACCGAGTTGATGAAGCAGGCCGAACACTGCGGCCGGGCCTCGACGCCGACGTTGAACCAGACCGGAGAATTGAACGCGGCCTTCTGTTCGACCAGGAGGTGCGTCAGCTCATGCTCGAAGACCAGGGCATCGCTCTCGTCGGCAAAGACGCCCTGCTGCCGACCCCAGGTCGCGATCGTGCCCGCGACCCGGCCGACCAACTGACGGACCGAGGTCTCCCGCTCGGCCGTCCCGAGACGGCCATGGAAGTACTTCGAGACGACGACGTTCGTGGCGAGTTGTGACCACGAGGCAGGGACCTCGACCTCCGTCTGCTCGAAGACCCGCTGGCCACCTTCGGACGAGATCTGCGCGGTCCTGCGCTCCCACTCGATCGCGTCGAACGGATGGCGACCGGCGATCGTGTGCTTGCGGGTGAAGCCGAGCCCCGTGCGCGGCCGCTCGTTGGTCTCGAGCCGTGTTTGCTTCGACGAGTCGGGACGGACGTCGTCAGCGCGGGACGGCATGCTCTCTCCTCCTCTCCGCGTCCTCACGATCCGGTCAGGCGGTGGTCCCGCTTGTTGGCGAGGCGGAACGCTAGCACCGGCCGCGCGCCGCGGACAAGCTCCAACCCAGTCGAATGTTCTGTCGTTTCCGCGCCGCGCGGCCGCCAAAGGCGAGGCCGACGCGCGCAGGCCCGGTCGAGACCTTGGGTAGCGGCCGAGGCGCTACCCCTCCGAACTCTTCGCGGTCCGCCGCGCGAGCGGACGCTTCGGTGTCGCCCCCTCGCTGGCTGGCCCGCGGCTCCTCCGCTGGAGGAGCTCGATGAAACGATCCAGGATCGGCGGCCGGGTTCGGCCGCGGCGCACCAGCAGCCCGAGTTCGCGGAAGTGACCGTCCCCCGCGAAGGGGAGCGCGCGAAGCGTCCGAGCGCGAACCTCCGCGCGGACCGTGAGCAGCGGCACGATCGAGACGCCGGCGTTGATCTCCACCGCGCGCTTGATCGTCTCGATGTTGTCGAACTCCATCACGATCTCGACCTCCGCGTCATGCGCGCCGAGGATCCGATCGACCGCGCGCCGCGTGGGGACGTCGCGCTCGAAGGCGACGAATCGCGCCCCCTTCAACTGTGCGACCTCGATCTCCTTGCCCCGCGCGAGCGGGTTCTCCGGCGCGGCGATCAGGACGAGACGGTCGCGCCTGAAGGGCATGATCTCGATGCCGGCGCGTCGCGTCGGGTAGGCGACGATCCCGAGATCGATGGCCCCGGAGGCGACGGCGTCGTAGATCCGCGCTGACCGATCGTATTCGAGCTGGATGCGGGACTGCGGATGAGTGCGCAGGAACTGGGTCAAGAACGGCGGCAGCTCGTGCAGCCCGACGCTGTAGACCGTCGCGACCCGCAAATTGCCGGCGGTCGACTGGCCGAAGTTCTGGAGCTCGTCGTCCACCTGTTGGAAGCGCTCGAGGATCTCCCTGGCGCCCCGCAACAGGATCTCGCCCGCCGGGGTGGGTGCGATCGAACCCTTCCCGCGTTCGATCAATCGACGGCCGTAGCGGACCTCCAGCGAACGCACCTGTTGGCTGACGGCCGACTGCGAGATGTAGTTCCGGGCCGCGGCTCGCGAGAAACTTTGTGTCTCCACGATGTCACAGAACACTTTGAGCAATTCGATCTGCATCGGTCAGTCTTCCTTGGTCCTCGGACGCCTGGGGCAAAGCCAGGATAGGGAGCGGAGCGCCGCGACTGTCAAGCGACCCGCACTGCGCTTGTGGCCGGACGCGTGCGCCCGTAGCCTCGACCGCGATGTCGACCTCTCCTCGGATCGAGACCCCACGCCGGATCGCGTTGCACGCTCTCGGGTGCAAGGCGAACCAAGAAGAAATGGACGGACTCGCCAGCGCGCTCTCGGCCGCGGGCTGGCAGATCGTCCCGTTCGGTCAGCCCGCGCCTTGGATCGTGGTCGATACCTGCACCGTGACCGCGGCGGCCGATTCCGACAGTCGACAGGCGCTCCGCCTGGCGGCGCGCACGGGGGCGCGGGTGGTCGCGACCGGATGCCTCGCCCAACGCGATCCCGGCAGCCTCGCCAAGATCCTCGGGGTCGATTGGATCGTTGGAAATGCCGAGAAGCCTTTGCTCGGAGAGTGGATCGACCAGGCGGCGCGGGACGAGCGCTCGGCCCCGTCGCCGCGGATCCGAGTGAGCTCGGACCCCACGGTGACACGGTTCGCGGCGCACGGACGGACGACGGCGCGTCGACGCACGCGCGGCTCGCTCAAGGTGCAAGAGGGGTGCGACGAACACTGCACGTTCTGTGTGATCCCGAGCGTGCGCGGCGCGAGTCGAAGTCGATCGATCGCGGCGTGTCTGCTCGAAGCGGAGACGTTGGTCGCCAACGGACACCACGAGATCGCGTTGACCGGGATCAACACCGCGCTCTGGGGGAGAGATCTCTCCCCGCCGGAAGAGCTCCTCGCGCTCTTGCGGTCGCTCGCCTTGGTCCAAGGAGTTCTGCGTCTGCGCATCAACTCGCTCGAGCCGCAGTATGTGCGCGCCGAGTGGTTGGATGAGCTCGCCGCCGATCCTCGTCTCTGCGCCCACCTCCATCTGCCGCTGCAGAGCGGATCGGACGCCACGCTGCGGCGGATGAATCGCCGCTACCTCACCCACGACTATCGGGAGTTGGTCCGCGCCGCGCAGCGCAAGATCCCGGGGATCGCGGTGGGCGCCGATCTCCTCGTCGGTTCCCCGGGAGAGACCTCCGAGGACTTCGAGCGGACCCGCGAGTTCATCGCCTCACTCGATCTGGCCTACCTCCATGTCTTCACCTATTCGGAGCGCGAAGGCACTCCCGCCACCCGACTGAGCGGGGGGGTGCCGATGGCGGAGCGACGCAGACGCAGCGGCGAGCTGCGCCGATTGGACCGCGAACTCCGCCGCGCGTACATCGCCGGACGGCTCGGCTCGCAAGAGGTCGTCCTCCCCGAACAGGTGGGGGCGGACGGCGAGGCGCGAGGCCTGAGCGGCAATTACCTGCGCGTACGCTACTCTCCGCCCCCCGGTCGAGATCCGAGGACCCCGGCCCGCGTGCGCTTGCTCAGCGCCCAGGAGGACGGGCGCGTCTCCGGCGTCTTCGTCGACTGGGCCGAGTTCGAACCGAGAGAGGCGAGATGAAGAAGGTCTTCCTGGAGACGTACGGCTGCCAGATGAACGTGGCCGACTCCGGTCTCATCGTCCATGTGTTGGAGGGGGCCGGCTTTCAATTGACCGAGGATGTCTCCGAGGCGACGCTCGTCTTGTTGAACACCTGCGCCGTTCGAGAGCGCGCGGAAGAGCGAGTCTCCTCGCGGCTCCAACAATTGGCGGCGCTCAAGCGGGTTCGACCCGACCTCGTGCTCGGAGTGACCGGCTGCATGCCGAAGCATCTCGGCGAGGCGATGCGCACACGGATGCCCCATGTCGACCTGCTCGTCGGCCCCGACTCGTATCGCCGCCTACCGGAGTTGGTGGAAGAGGCCGCGCAGCGTCCGACGGTCGATCTGCGGCTCGACCGCGACGAGGACTACGCCGATCTCGATCCGATCGCGATCGAAGGACTGAACGCTTTCGTGCCGATCATGCGCGGCTGCGATCGCTTCTGCGCATTCTGCGTCGTGCCGCTCACGCGCGGGCGGGAGAAGAGCCTCCCCTTGGCCGAAGTGCTGCGTCAGATCGAGAGCGCGGTGGCGCGCGGGGCCAAGCAGGTCACCTTGCTCGGGCAGACGGTGAACTCGTACCACGACGGCGAACACGACTTCGTCGATCTCCTGCGCGCCACGGCGCGAGTCGCGGGGCTTTCTCGAGTGCGCTTCACCTCGCCGCACCCTTCGGACTTCCGCGACGAGGTCTTCGAGCTGATGGCCGAGACTCCGGTTCTCTGTCCACAGATCCATCTGCCGGTGCAATCGGGTTCGGATCGCGTGCTCGGCGTGATGAAGCGCGGCTACACGCGCGGCGACTTCTCCGCGCTGGTCGGGCGGATCCGCGCGATCCTGCCGGAAGCCGGACTCTCCACCGATGTCATCGTGGGATTCCCGACCGAGACCGAGGCGGAGTTCGAGGAGACTCTCTCCCTGATGGAAGAGACGCAGTTCGACAGCGCTTTCCTCTTCCGTTATTCGCCGCGCAGCGGGACCTACGCCTATCGCCACCTACCCGACGATGTCCCCGATGCGGTCAAAGCGCGCCGGCTCGACCGGCTCATCGCGCGACAGGAAGCGATCTCGACCGATCGGTACCGGAGGTTCATCGGCAGAGACGTCGAGGTGCTGGTCGAAGGACCGTCGCGACGCAACCCGGAGCATGTGGTGGGGAAGTCGCACGACGGCAAGACCGTCATCGCCTGTGGTCCTCGAGCTGCCGGCGCGCTCGTGACGGTTCGAGTCGCCGAGGCGACGAGCCACACCCTGCGCGGCGAGGGAGTTCAGGACGCGTCGGTCGGAAGCTTCTGCACGCCCGTCGGGACGTAGCGGTACCAACGACGGACGCCGGTCATGAGCAACGTCGCGCCGAGGGCCAATTGGCTCGCGACGATGCCGGTCGTGATTTGTCGCAGCCGTTCGAAACGCGCGAGTTCCGCGCCGGCCGCCGGATCGGAGAAGAGCCCGGGAGTCTCTTGCAGCAAGTCCTGCATCGGCGGGACCAGGCCGAGATAGACGCCGATCGAGGCGAACGTCATCGCGAGCAGGAATCCGGTCTGCAGGAGCGTCGCGCGCGTTCCGCGCAGCGCGAGCAGATGCATGAGCAGGGTCGAGAGGAGCAGGAAGGCGCCGGCGCCGGCGCCGAGGAACGCGATGCGACCCTCGAGTTCCAGCGCGGCGCGCGCCGCTTGGAACGGATCGTCGAGCGCATGGAAGAGAGAGGGCCACGCGAGCAGACTGGTGGCGGCCAGCGCGCCGACCCAGAGGGCGAGGAAGAGTTGGCTCGAGCACTCCACCAACACCGACGCGACCGCGAGCCGTCGAGTCCGTGGAAGCGACAGGACCTTGATCGTCGAGACCTTGCGAATCGGCTCCGACACTCGGCCTCCGGCGGCCCGAAGAGCGCGGGCCTGATGCAGCACGACGGTTGAAACGGCCCCTGGGGCTTCAGTATATCGGTACGGTGTCGAGGGCGGCCAGGACGCGTTCCTCTACTCATCGGCCGGACGAGGGGCGTCCATGAAGCGGATCTACCTGGACCATGCGGCCACCACGCCGGTCGATCCCCGCGTCTTCGAACTGATGCGTCACTATTTCAGTGAGCATTTCGGCAATCCGGCCAGTCGGACGCACGCCTTCGGGTGGGAGGCCGAGGAGGCCATCGAGACGGCCCGGGCACAGGTGGCGGCGCTCCTGGGCGTGGAGCCGCGCGCGGTTGTCTGGACGAGCGGGGCGACCGAGTCGATCAACACCGCGCTGCAAGGACTGGCCTGGCCCGCGAGTCCGGGGCCGTACCATCTGATCACGACCCGAGCCGAGCACTCCGCCGCCAGGGACACCTGCCTGGCGCTGGAACGCCGCGGCGTCGACGTGACCTGGCTCGGCGTCGACGCGCACGGCAGGCTCGACCTGGCGGAACTGCGCGGCGCGATTCGCCCGGAGACGCGGGTGGTCTCGATCCTCCATGCCAACAACGAGACGGGTGTGGTCCAGGATCTCGCCGCCATCGGCGCGCTCTGCCGGGAGCGAGGGGTTCTCCTCCACGCCGATGTGACGCAGTCGCTCGGCAAGATCCCGCTGGCTCTGTCCGACTGGGGGGTCGATCTCGCTTCCGCTTCGGCCCACAAGCTGTGCGGACCCAAAGGAGTGGGCGCGCTCTACCTCCGTCGGCGTGATCCGCGGGTCGTCTTGGAGCCGCTGCTCTACGGAGGGGGACAGGAACGCGGTCTGCGATCGGGAACCTCGAACGTGCCGGGGATCGTCGGATTCGGAGCTGCCGCGGCGCTCGCTTTGGGCGAGATGGCCCAGGAGTCGATTCGGGTCGCCGCTCTGCGGGATCGCCTCGAGGCGGGGCTGACGCACTCCCATCCCGAACTGGTGCGAAACGGATCGGGGGTCGAGAGACTCCCAGGGCTGGCGAACGTGCGCTTCGACGGAGTGGGGTCAGAGGCGCTACTGTTGGCTCTGCCCGCGATCGCCCTCTCGGCGGGGAGCGCGTGCGCGTCGGCCAGTCTCGAACCGTCGCATGTGTTGCTCGCGATGGGTCAATCGGAGGCGGAGGCTCGCGGGGCGGTGCGGTTCAGTCTGGGTCGGACGACGACCGACGAAGAGATCGACGCGACGATCGGTTTGGTGAGCGCGGCGGTCTCCCGCCTCTGCTCGACGGGTGGGTAATCGATGAGGAGTACTCGATGAGTCAGTCGACGCAGTCCAACGACGTGATCCAGGTGACCGACTCGGCGGTGCGCGCCATTCGACAGGCCCTGATCGACGAGGCGCATCCCGCCGGCGCGTTCCTCCGCGTTTCGGTCAAGGGCGGAGGCTGTTCCGGACTCTCCTACGATCTCTCGTTCACGACCGCCGCGCGCGACGACGACCATGTGATCGAACGCGAAGAGGTCAAGATCGCCATCGATCCGAAGAGCGCGTTGGTGCTGGCCGGCACCGCGCTCGACTACACCTCGGGGCTGAACGGCAAGGGGTTCGTCTTCCAGAATCCGAACGCCACCGGCACCTGCGGTTGCGGCAGCTCCTTCTCGGTGTGAACTGCGACGACGCGCCGCCGACGACGCGCGAGTACGACGCGCTGCTTCGGGGCGCCGCGTTCGTCGACCTGCCGAGTGAGCGATTGGTGCGGTTCACCGGCGCCGATCGCGTCACCTTCCTCGAGAGCCAACTGACTCAGAAGCTCGCCGACCTCGCGCCACGGGAGGTCCGGCCCGCGGCCCTGGCCGACCGAAAGGGACACGCGGTGGCCGACCTGGTGGTCGCGCGCGACGACGACGCCCTGCTCGTGTGCGTGCGCTCCGACCGAGTCGACCCGGTGCTCTCCCTCCTGGACCGACATCGCTTCTCCGAGGACGTCGCCTGGAGCGTGGCGCCGTTCGAGCGCGCGCTGCTGCTCGCGGGGCCGCTCACCGAAGCGCTGCTTGCCTCACTCCGCCTGACAACACGCCGCGAGTTGCAGCGTCCCGTGGGGGCCCCGGTTTTGGTCGCGATGCCGATCGCGGAGATCTCACCGCACGACTGGCTGCTGTTCATGGCGCCGGAGAGTGAGGTCGAGGTCCGCGCCATCCTCTCGATGGCCGGTGGACTGGAGGTCGGTGCGCGCGCGTTCCACTTGCGACGGATGGAGGTCGGGGTCGGTTGGTTCGGCCACGAACTGGACGAAGAGCGCCTCATTCCAGAGGGAGGGTGGAGCGACCGCGTCCACTACGCGAAGGGGTGCTACCTCGGACAGGAGACGCTCGCGAGGCTGCACTACCGGGGGCAACTCAACTGGTTGCTCTCGCGCGTGGGTGGGAGTGGGCAAGCGCCCGCCGTGTCGACGAGACTCCTCGATGCGGGAGCGGCCGATGTCGGTTGGCTGGCGTCGGCCGAGGTGCGCCCGGAGGGGGGCTGGTCCGGACTCGCGTATTTGCGACGCGCGTTCCGCGAGAGTCCCGGCCCTCTGGTCCAGGCCGGCGCGGCCGAAGTCCGGGGCGCCGGGGTCGAGTGGCGGGGGGAGGTCCGCCCTTTCACGCCGACCGTTTTTGCCAAATGAAACCGCTTGACGCCCCGCGGATACCCCCCGAAGGTGCCCGCCTACGTTGAGGGGGTCTCTCGTTGGAGGCGCGGTCCATGCTTGGCCGGGCGACGCGGGGGCGGCCGCGGGGTGGGGCGATCGGGTCCGAGCAAGTCCTCGACCCGAGCGAAAGACGGAGCCAGCATGGATGCTCGGGATCGATGGGCGGCGCTCGATCGCGTTCTGGAAGCGAGTCAGAGAGTTCTCATCGCTTCGCATCTCTTCCCCGATGGCGACGCCATCGGATCCGAGGTGGCTCTCGCACTCCACTTGAGGGCCCGCGGCAAGAAAGTCCTCGTCCTCAACGAAACTCCCGCCCCTGAACGCTATCGATTCCTCACTCGCTTCCACCGCGTCTGGTCCCGTGCCGAGCATGACTTTCCGCGCCAGACCGATCTCGTCGTCTGCCTCGATGTCTCCAGTTGGGACTACATGGGGCGGTTGGGTGAGGAGATCCGCGCGAGCAACGCGCAGATCGTCTCGATCGACCATCATCACTTGCGCGAGCGGTTCGGCCACCTCGATGTCAATTACGAGTCGGCCTGTTCCACCGGTGAAGTGCTCTACCGATTCTTTCGCGACACGGGACGCCCGATCACGCCGCCGATGGCGGAGGCTGTCTACACTTCGATCCTCTTCGACACCGGCGGCCTCCGGCTGGGCAACACGTGCAACGAGACGATCGAGATCGCATCCGAGCTGATGCGCCTCGGCGTCGATCATCGGCGCGTCTGCGCGGAGCTCTTCGAGCGGGACTCCTGGAACAAGATGGATCTCTGGCGACTCGCGCTCGGAACGTTGCGGCTCGAGGCGGAAGGGCGTCTGGCCTGGCTGGCGATTCCCGAGGATCTGTACAAGCTGACCGGAACGCGATTCGCCGATGCCGACGGCATTCTCGACACGTTGCTCTCGCTGCAAGAGCTGGAGTTGGCGGTGCTCTTCCGAGAGACGAGCGATCCCGGCGTGAAGACGACTTTCCGATCGAAGGGAAGGCACGACGTCGGCGCGTTGGCGGAGTCGTTCGGAGGCGGAGGTCGCGCGACCGCTTCGGGCGTGTTGCTCTCGGGCTCGCTGCACGACTCGATCGATCTCGTGCTCCCGAAGGTGCGAGCGTTGCTGGCGCCGGCGGCCTCCGCGCGTCGCGCGCGGGCCCGCGCGCTCGCCTTGCCGGTCATCCCACCCGTCCCCGCGTCTCGACCGCGGGTGGCGCGCCGCGCGCGGGCGGCGCCGGGCGCGGCCCGAGTCGTCGGCGCTTAGGCCGGCTCGACCGTTCTCTCCGCCCGTCCCGTCCGGGAACCTCGAGGTAGACTGCGCCGGTCGTCGCCACGAACCGAGGAGCCCATGATGTCCCCTCCCAAACTCCGTCGCCGAGTCGAGATCACCAAGCAGGTCGAATTCAGCGCGGCGCATCGACTCTGGAATCCGGAGTTCGACGACGCGCGGAACTGGGAGGTCTTCGGCATCTGCAACAATCCGAACGGGCACGGTCACAACTACGTCCTCGATGTCACGGTCGAAGGGGAGCCGGATCCGGAGACGGGCATGATCGTCGACCTGAAACGGCTGAAGGAGATGGTCGACGAGTGGCTGATCCGGCAGGTCGATCACAAGGACCTCAATCGCGACGTGCCGTTCCTGGCGGGGCGGATCCCGACGGTGGAGAACCTGGTCATCGCCTTCTGGGAGCGCATCGCGCCGCGCCTGGAGGGATGCCGCCTCAGTGAGCTGGTGCTCTACGAATCGCGCACGAACTACGCGCGCTACCGGGGACCGGAGGAGGCCGGAGGTGACTGAGTCGCGTGAGCACGACGCCGGCTCGCCCGGCCCGTCCGACGACACGTTGGAGGAAGTCGCGAGGAAGTTGCTGCTCGAGATCGGGGAGGATCCGAGGCGCGATGGCCTGGTGCGCACGCCGCAGCGGTTCGCGCGCGCGCTTCGCTTCCTCACGAGCGGCTATGCACAGGATGTCGAGACGGCGCTCAACGGGGCGATCTTCGACGAGAAGTCCGACGAGATGGTCATCGTGCGCGACATCGATTTCCATTCGCTCTGCGAACACCATCTGTTGCCGTTCTACGGGAAGGGCCACATCGCCTACATCCCCAACGGAAAGATCATCGGATTGTCCAAATTGCCGCGGCTGCTCGATGTCTTCGCGCGGCGCCTGCAGGTGCAAGAGCGGCTGACGCAGCAGGTGGCGGCCTGCATCGAAGAGGTGACACGCCCGTTGGGTGTCGCCGTCGTCCTGGAGGGGATCCATCTCTGCATGACGATGCGCGGCGTCGAGAAGCAGAACGCCTGGGCGACGACGTCCGCGATGCTCGGAGTCTTCCGACACGATCGCGGCACCCGCGCCGAGTTCATGAACCTGCTCAACCGGAAACCTTGGTCCTGATGCCGTTGCGCGTCTTGATCACCGGAGGATCGTCCGGGATCGGGCGGGCCTGCGCGCTGCGCTTGGCCGCCGAGGGGCACGCCATTGCGTTGGTAGCCCGAGGCGAAGCGCGGCTGCGCGACGCGGAGTCGGAGATCCGCTCGCTCCCCGGGGTCGAGCCTCCGCTCATCCTGCCGGCCGACGTGAGGGAGACCGCGGAGATCGAGGCGGCCGTCGCACGCGCGACCGAGAGATTCGGCGGACTGGACGCCCTCGTGCACAGCGCGGGAGGCGCGCGCTTCTTGCCGCTCGAACAGACGACCGACGCGGTCTGGCGTGAAGTCGTGGGGGCGAACCTAGAGGGACTCTTCCGCACCGTTCGCGCGGTCACGCCGCGACTGCGCGCGAGCGGCGGCGGACGGATCATCGGCGTGCTCTCGATCGCATCGCGGCGCGGATTCCCCAACGCCACGGCCTACAGCGCGGCGAAGGCGGGGGCGCTCGGCTTCCTCGATTCTCTACGCGAAGAATTGAGGCCCGATCGGATCCAGGTCACCGCGCTCTTGGCGGGCGCCACGGCGACACCGCTCTGGGACGGGATCGGCGGCGAGTGGGATCGCGCGCGGATGATGCTTCCGGAGCAGGTCGCCGAAGTGGTCGTGTGCGCGCTCCGTGAGGAGACGTCAGGCACGTGGGAGGAGATTCGCGTGGGTCCTCCCGGCGGCGTGCTCTGAACGAGTCGGCCCACGCCGAGGATGAGGGCACTTGGCGTTGGGCGATGGCGGCGGCGGTGCTCATCCCGCTGATCGCGCACGCCGGCATCCTCGGGCACGATCTGCTCAACTGGGACGATCCGGAGTGCATCACACAGAATCCGGCGGTGCAGCGGCCCGACCTGGGCGCCATCTGGGCCGGGCGGACGCCGCAGGCCTATCCGCTGACCTTCAGCCTCTTCGCGCTCGAGTGGCGACTGTGGCGCGACTCGCCTCTCGGCTTTCACGCAGTCAGTCTCGGCCTGCACGCGCTCAACGCCCTGCTGGTGCTGGCGCTGCTGCGCGCGCGCGGGAGCCGACCGGTCTCCGCGCTCGCCGCGGCGCTGTTCTTCGGACTGCATCCGATCCAAGTGGCGACGGTGGCCTGGGCGTCGGAGCAGAAGACTCTCTTGGCGAGCGCGTTCGCACTTCTCTCGTGGCGGTTGGTGGTGGCCGCGCCGCTCACGCCCGGGCGCACGCTCGGCGCGCTCGGTTGTCACCTGCTCGCGCTGCTCGCCAAGACTCAGGTGCTGCTCTGGCCGTTCGGCGCGATCGCCTCGTTCGCCTCGTTCGCCCCGTTCACGGTGCGCGCGCGCGCGATCTACGGCGGCGGCGCCTTCGTCCTCGGCCTGCTCTCGGCGTGGGTGACGATGCAGCGCGAGCGCGCGCCGGCCTTCGAAGGGGGGCTCGATCTGATCGAACGCCTCTGGGTGGTCGGTCGCAGCTTCGCGTTCTCGCTCTCGAAGACGCTGCTGCCGCGGGAGCTCTCCGGGCTCTATCCGCGGTGGACGGTCGATCCGACGCAACTCTCGACCTGGACGCCGTCGCTCCTCGGACTCGCCTTGCTCCTCGCGGGCGCTGTCGTGACGGTGCGTTCGCGCAAATGGCGCCTCCCTTTCCTTGCTTTCACGCTCCCATGGCTCCCCGCGAGTGGACTGATCCCGTTCGGCTATCAGGAGAAATCGTTCGTCGCGGACCACCTGCTCTATCTCTCGCTCCTGGGGCCGGCGATCGGCTTGGCCACGCTGCTCGATCGGCCGTCAGCGCGACGTCGCGGAGTGCTCGCGCTGGTGGCGATCGGCCTGGCCGCGCTCGCACTCCTCACGCTCTGGCGGCTGCCGACCTACCGCGACTCGATCGCGTTCTGGGAGAGCGTGCTGCGCACCAATCCGACCGCTTGGGTCGCGCGCAACAACCTCGGCGTCGCGTATGCGCAGAACGATCAACCCGAGGCCGCGCAGCGTCACCTGGAGGAGGCGGTCCGCCTGCGGCCCGCCTATCTCGAAGCGAGGATCAATCTGGCCGACGTCTACGCGCGCACGGGCCGACGCGGCCAGGCCGTGAACGAGCTGCGGGAGGCATTGCGCGCGCAGCCGGGGCATCCCGAGGCTCGCGCGCGACTGGCGGCGCTGGGCGACTCGACGGCGGCCTCGGCCGAAATGCGCGTGGCGCGATTCGAGCGCGCCGTGCGGGAGCGTCCCCGCGACTTCGGAGCGCGGCTCGAGCTGGGTCGCGCGCTGGTCGACGCGGGGCGCGCCGCTTCCGCCATCGGGGTCTACCGCGAAGCGCTGCCGCTGGCGTCGACGCAGGTCGAATCGCTCCGCGCGTGGCAATCGCTGGGCTTCGCGCTGTCCGCGGAGCGACGTCTAGGTGAAGCGTTGGAAGCCGACGCCGCCGTGCTCCGTCTGGCGCCCCGCGATCCGATCGCACTGATGAATGTCGGCGTGAGCTTGCGCGCGCTCGGACGATTCGACGAGGCGATCGAGCGGCTCGAAGCGGCGCAGCGACTGGCGCCCGACGACGCGAAGATCGCCGCCAACCTGGAGAAGGCGCGTCGCCGCATCCGCTGAACCGGTTCGGGATCGAGAAGCAGGGGTCGGCGGCCGATGTGCTAGAGTGCCGCGGCTCTGGGGCCGCCCGTGGCCGCCCGTAGCGGGAGAGTGTCGCCCGAGAGTGTCGCTGGAGTTTCGTCGTGCCAGCATCGAGGACCGACATGCAGGGAGATCCCCCCATCCCGGCGCACGATTCGGCGCCGCTCGTCACCGAGGTTCGGATCCAACTCACGAAGGAGCCGCCGATCCTCGCGTTCGTGTCGGTCACGCTCTGGGGCCGTTTCGTCGTGCATGATCTGCGCGTCTTGGAGCGGCGGGACGGCAGTCGCGTTGTCTTGATGCCGCGTGTGCGCGGCAACGACGGCTCCTGGTCCGCGGTCGCCCATCCCGTGCAAGAGGCGGCTCGGCGTCAGATCGAAGCCGCCGTCTTCTTCGCTTTCGAGAAGAGCTGCCCGGAACGGGCCAGAGGCACGGTCAGCCTGGCTCCGCCGATACGCGCCGCTGGCTGAGTTGTCAGCCTCGTCGCGTGAGGAACCATCCCAGAGTCCCGACCGGTCCCTTCGCCTTGCGCGTCATCGCGCTGCTGCTCTTGGTCATCGGCGGGTTCACGCTCGGCGGTCGCCTGCGCGAGTTGCCGAGCGATCCGCATCCCGGTTTCGCGCGCTGGTACGCCGGCGCCTGGACTTTGCGCAGCGGTTTGCCGCTGACCGATCTCTACGACGATGGTCGCTTCGCGCGGCGTGTCGATCGACTCGCGCCGGCCAGCGGGCTCCTCCGATTCGCGCCGACGCCGCCCGCCTCGGTCGCGCCGTATCTTCCGTTCACCCGACTCGCGTTGGGATCGGCGCGCGTCTCTTCGGGACTATTGGCGGCCGGTCTCGTCCTCGCGTCGCTCTGGCTGCTCGGCCTCTTGGCGGGTGGGCGCGTCTGGGAGCGCGCGGAGTGGCTGGCGTTGACCGGGGCCGTCTTCGGATCGACGCCGCTCGCGCGCGCTCTCTCGTCCGGTGATCCCGCGCCGCTGCTGCTGTTCCTCTGGAGCGTGCTCTTCGTCGCGGCGATGCGTCAGCGATGGTTCGTCGTCGCGGTCTGCGCGGCGGTCTCCAGCGTGCTGTCGGGGATCGGACCGGTCTTCGCGTTGGGGCTCGCGTTCGGACGGGCGAGAAAACAGGCGCTCCTCGCGGCGGGAGCGATCGCCGTCGCGTTCCTGATTGCGATCGCCGGGCTGGGGATGGACGCGCACGTCGCCTGGCTGAGCCGACTCGCACGCGGGTTCGGTGAGTTGGGCTCGCCCGAAGTCGTCTCGGCGCCAGGGGCGTGTGCGCGATTGCTCGGGCTGCTGCGCGAGACGGGGATCTCGGCCGAAGCGCCGCGCGCACTCGACGGGTTCGCGGCCGGAGCGCTCGCGCTCGTTCTGCTCGTGTTCGCCGTGGGGTGGAGCGTGCGGCGTCTCCGCGCGAGCGGGGGCGCGACGACCGGTCCGAGGCGCCTCGCGGTCTGGACGACGCTCGCGCTCGGTTTCGCGCCGGGGGCGTCGGTGGCGACGCTGCTCCTCGCGGTCGTGCCGCTCTGGGCGGCGCTGCGATCGGCGGTGCTCGCGGAGGTCTCGGGCCGTCGCTGGTTGTCGCTCGCGCTCGCGGCGGCGCTGATCTTGGCGCCGTTGCCCCGGCCGCTGGCCGCCGCGCGGTTCGCGGGCCTGGTCCTGCTCTGGTTCTGGCTGCTGACCGCGCCCGACCCTGCGGACGAGTCGGACGCGGTCCGCAGGTCGGCCCCATCCGCCTACTGGTAGCGACTCTTCAAGAGTCCCCAACTCGTCTGCTCGATCGGGGAGACTCCGCACGCCGTGCCGTCTCGTCCCATTCCTTCATCGGAACACTCGGGCGGGCCGTTGCCCGCCGCGGCGAGCGAACTGTCGCCGTTGAGGCCGAAGTCGCCGTCGGGAGCGTCGCAGAAGAGCGGGTCGTCCTCGACGTTGCCGTCGTTGCCGGTCGGGTCGTCGCACCCGCTGGCCGCGCCCACCACCCCGGAGTCGAAGAGGTTGCAGCCGATCGTGGGTGAGGCGGGCCCTTCGCAGTGGAGCGACGGGCTGGTGACGGGTGAGGCGAAGATGTTCTGCGTCACCTCGGGGCTCGACTGGTTGAAGAAGACATGCGCCCCTTCCAGCGAGGCGGTGTTCGCATAGAACGTGCTGAACGTGAGCAGGGAGAAGAGTGAGGCGCCGCCGATGCCGCCGCCGTGCGCCGCGCTGTTGCCGTTGAAGAGGCAGCGACGGACGGAGAGCCCGTTGCCGGCGCCCAGATAAATCGCCCCGCCGGTCGTGCTGCTGTTTCCTTCGAAGGTGGACCACCGGATATCGCCGCCGACGCCGGCCAGATAGACCGCGCCGCCGTAGTCGTCGGCCGAGTTGCCCTCGAACGTACAGTGGGTCACGGTCGGCTCCGATGCGTCGTTCGAATAGACGGCGCCGCCGCGCTCCGCCGTGTTGTCGATGAACGTGCACTCTCCGAGCGTGACCTGGCCCGTGAAGAAGACCGCTCCGCCGAAGTTCGCTTCGTTGTAGGTGAAGCGGCTGGCCACGATGGAAGAGCCCGATGACCCGTCTCGAAGCGAGATCGCGCCGCCGCGTTGTTCGGCCGCGCCGTCGGTCGTGTTGTTCTCGAACTCGCACTCGGAGATCTCGACCACCGTGTCGATTGCGTCGATGGCGCCGCCGGTCAGACTCGCGATGTTCCCCGTGAACGTGCAGTAGCTCAGGGTCACGCCGCCCGCGACGCCGTCGAGCCTGAGCGCCGCGCCCCGCGCCGCGACGCCGTTACGGAGGAGCACTCCGTCGAGCGCGACCGGACCGGCGACATCCACGAAAGAGAGCACGGAGGAGAAGCTGCCGCCGTCGACGATGACGCTGCCGGAAGGCCCGTCGGCCACGATCGCGATCGCCTTCGATGTGACGATGATCTCGTTGTAGGTTCCGGACGCCACCAGCACCGTGTCGCCGTCGACGGCCATCGAAACGCCGAGAGACAGGGTGGGCGCCGCGGCGCCGGCGCCACCGACGGTGAGGGTGGCGGCTCGGGCCTCATCGCACTCGATCGCTCCGAGCAGGGCGAGGGAAGACAACGCGGCAAGACCGAGGGCGCGGCCCTGCGTCTTTTGTTCGAATCTGCGATCTGGACGCTGCATGGCGATCTTCCCCCTGGGTCTTCTGGTTCAGGCCGCCGCCTCGGACGGTCCCGAGTCGATGGCCGCATGGATCATGGCGTGGTTGTCTCTGAGGAACGGGAACAGCTGGACGAAGGCGTCGACGATCTCGGGATCGAACTGCGAGCCCCGGCCGCGCAGGATCTCTCCGCGCGCGAAGTCCGGCGGAGTGGCGCGCCGGTACGGTCGGTCGGTCGTGAGCGCGTCGTGCGCGTCAGCCACCGTGATGATGCGAGCGAGGAGCGGGATCTCTCGTCCGCTCAGTCGAAGCGGATAGCCGGCGCCGTCGTACCGCTCGTGATGCGCGCGGACACCGAGCGCCGCCTCATGGAGCTGCGAGATCGGCGCGAGCACGTGATAACCGCGATCCGGGTGCTCGCGCATGATCGCGAGTTCCTCTTGGTCGAGGCCGCCGGGCTTGTGGAGGATGCACTCCGGCATTCCGATCTTGCCGATGTCGTGGAGGATCGAAGCCCAGCGCAGCGTCTCCAGCTCGGCCGGCGAGAGCCCGAGCGTGCGCCCGAGCAGGAGCGAGACGACCTGCACGCGCTCCGAGTGTCCGCTCGTATAGCTGTCCTTCGCCTCGATCGCGTTGACCAGGCATTTCACGGTGGCCATGAGGAACGCCTGCAGGTCTTCGTATAGCTCGCCATTGGCCAGCGCCAACGACGCCTGCTGCGCGACCGTCTCCAACAGCTTCAGATCGCTCAGCCGGAAGGTGGCGTCGCGGCCGAACTTCACGACTGCGAAGAGTCCGACCGGTCGTCCGCGCAGATGCAGCCGCGCGACCGCGACCGCGCCGATCGGGAGCGGCGGTGCTTCGCCGAGGCGTTCCGTCGAGAGCAGGCGCGATCCCGGCCCTTCGCTCTCGATCCACTCCTGCAACTCGCGGACGAGCGGCGCCCAACGACGAGCGGAAAGGCCGATCGCCTCCATGCAGTCGGGGCGCGAGAGCACCTCCGAGAGGTGGCGTTCGCGGGACAAGAGCAGCGCTTGATCGGCGCCGACGGCGTCCCGCGTCCGCTCCGCCAACGTCCGCAACCCGCGCAGCATGTCTTCGTGACTCGCGAGACGCCCCGAGACCGTGGAGAGCATCTGGAGCTCGTCATATCTATCGGAGAGTTCGCCTTCCAAGACGGAGTGCTGGGAAACGAGCGTCATCTGATCGGAGAGCAGCCGCGCGAGATCGGCCAAGAAACGGCGTTCGCGTTTCCTTCGACGGCCACTCTTGCGCGCGTGAACCGACGGAGTCTCATCGCACCCCGCGCCCGCGGACGCCGAGACCGCGACGATCGCCGCCGGTCCGCGAGCTACCCCGCGCAACGGAGCGGCATGGAGAGTCAGTCCTCTCGGGCAACTCCATGTCTGGACGGTTTCGCGATCGCTCGCCCTCGCCGTCTGACGCCATCGTTCCGACCGACAGTCGGAGGCGAGGGGCGCGGTCTTGGCCGCACATTCCACGCAGGCCAACGGCGGCCGCGCCGTCGCGAAGGTCGGCGTCGGGCGTCGCCATACCTCGAGCTGCACGTCGAGCAACCGAGCGGTGTTGGCGAGGAGCGGGCCGAAGCGACGCTCGAACGATCGCGGCATGAGTCCCCCATCCCTCCGTCGACGGGGCCAAGACGGCCTCCGAGCGACGAAGCGATCGACGGGTGGGGGCAAATCACAGGCCAGGCGATCGCCCCAACGCGACGAACGCGGACCGCCGATTCTGTCGGGACTTGCGGCATTGCGAAGCGCTCGGGACCGCCGGCTCGGGCTGCATTTCGCAAGCGCGTGGGGCCGAGGAACCCCGGACTGCACGAATGGGCCGGTCTGTCAGCCATGGACGAAGTCGTTGCCGCCCTTCCGAAGGGTGGGGTAGGTTTCCCGCTTTCCGCACCCAAGGAGGATCGGATTGCGCCACGGCTGGCCCGGCCGCTCGTCTGCTTTCATCGTCTCCCGCGTCCTCGTGCTGCGCGTCCTCGTGCTGCGCGTCCTCGTGCTGTACGTCCTCGTGCTGTACGTCCTCGTGCCGTGCGTCCTCGGCGTTTCGGCAGAGTCGTCGGCGCCTCCGTGCGCGCTGGCCCAGCCTGTCGCGTCGTCGCCGGGCGGGGCGAACCGGACGCTCGACGAGGTCCTCGCGGTGGTCGGCGACACGCCGATCCTGCGCAGTGAGTTCGAGACTCAGTTCGAGACGGCGCGTGTGCAATTCCGGCTCGATCCAGCCGACACCGCGAGCACGCAGCGACTGCGGCGGGAGATCTTGAGTCGACTCATCGACGACGAGCTCGTGCTGCAAGCAGCGAAGGCGCAGGCCATCGACGTCACGCTGGAGGAGATCGGTCCCCAGGTAGAGCAACTGCTCCAAGAGGCGATCTCCAGCACCGGCGGGCGCGAGGGATTCGAAGCGCAGCTCCGCCAAGAGGGACTGACCGAGGCGGGACTGCGGACGCAGTACACCGATCAGGTGCGCCGACAGGCGATCGCGTCGAAGTGGATCCAGCGGGAGTGCCGGCCGAAGTCGGAGGTGACCGACGTAGAGATCCAGAAGTTCTACGACGAGAACCGCACCGAGCTGCCGGAGCGACCGCGCACGCTGCATGTGCAGGATGTCTTCATCATGGTGCGACCCGACTCGGTCCTGGAGGCGCGCACGCGCGACCGAGCGGCCGACGTGCAGCGGCTCATCATCGGCGGGCTCGATTTTGCCCAGGCGGCGCGCGACCACTCCGACGCCGACGACGCGGACGCTGGCGGCGAACTCGAACGGTTCGCGCTGACCGAGCTGGATCCGATCTTCGGCGTGGCGGTGAAGGAGCTGGGTCTCGGTCAGGTCTCTCCGCCCGTGCGGAGTCTCTTCGGATATCACCTGCTCTTGGTGCGCGACCGCGATCCGCAGGGGCAGTGGATCGACCTCAGCCATATCCTCTTCGAACTGAAGCCGACGCGGACCGACGAGAACCGCGCCATCGAGCGCGCGGCGTCGATCCGCCGCCAGATCGCCGGGGGACAGAGCACCTTCGAGCAAGCAGTGGAGCGGTACTCCGAGGATCCGGACTCGAAGGCGCGCGGCGGCGATCTCGGATGGATCCCCAGCCAGGGCTTCTACGGCGCGGTCAAGGCGGTGATGGACACGCTTCGAGTCGGACGGATCTCGGAGCCGGTCCCGGCCGACGGCGGCGTCCATGTCTTCAAGTTGCTGGGCGAAGAGGCCGAGCGGCCGTATCGCTTCGAGGAGATCCGCGACGATCTGGGCCAGATGGCCTCGCGCGCGGCGGTCGAGAAGCAGATCCGGGCCTGCCTGGACGAGCTGCGGAAGAAGCATTACGTCGAGATCCGCACCAAACTCTGAGTCGCCGGAGGCGACGCTCCGCCTCGACGTGCTCCTCGATCGACTCTGTCTCTTCCGCACGCGGTCGCAGGCGGCCAAAGCCTGTGCGCTCGGACAGGTGCGCCTCGGAGATCGCGTGGCGCGATCCTCGGCCCTGGTGCGAGTGGGCGATCGGCTGACGATCGAAGAGCCGATCCAGGGCATCGAGCGAGAGGTCCGCATCTCGGCGTTGCCGCTCCGTCGCGTCTCCAAGGAGGAGGCGCGGCGTGGGTACGAACTGCTGGAGCAACGCCCGCTGCTCGACCCTTGGTACGATGCGGCCGACGACTCCGCTGACGACTCCGCTGACGATGACGACTCCGCCGACGATGCTCCGGAAGGGACTCCGTGATCCGATTCGATCAGGTCTCCAAGCGTTACACCGGCCCACGTGAAGCGTGGGTCCTACAGGACATCGACCTGGAGATCGAGCCGCGTGAACTGGTCTTCGTGTTGGGGGCGAGCGGCGCCGGCAAGAGTACGTTGCTCAAGTTGGTCACGCTGGAAGAACGGCCGAGCAAAGGACGCGTGCTGGTCAATGCGCACGACAGCTCGACCATCCGCGGGAAGCAGATTCCCGAGTTGCGGCGCAGGTGCGGCGTCGTCTATCAGGACTTCCGACTGATCCGCGAGAAGACGGTGCACGAGAACGTCGCGTATGTGCTGCGCATGACCGGAGTCCTGGAGCCGGAGACGATCCAGAGCGAAGTACGGCGTGTGCTGACCGAGGTGGGCCTCTTCGCCAAGCGACACGAGTTCCCGCAGAATCTCTCGGGCGGTGAGCAACAGCGCGCCGCCATCGCGCGAGCGCTCGTGCATCATCCGTCGATCCTCCTGGCCGACGAACCGACCGGAAACCTCGACCCTGGAATGGGCGCCGAGGTGGTCGAGATCTTGAAGCGGGTCAATCGCGCCGGTGCGACCGTGCTCGTGGCCACGCACGATCTCGGGTTGGCGGAGCGCTACGCCGACCGGGTCGTGCAACTGGAGTTCGGCCGCGTGCGCCGCGACGAACGTCGCGCCGTGCGGGTTCGCCCGCCGGGCGACGAGTTCCGGAGGGACGCGTGAAGCAACTCGAGTTCTTCCTGGCCGAAGCGTGGGAGTACTTCCGCCGCGGCAAGGGCGCCACGGTCGCGACTCTGATCGCGCTCACCGCCGTCCTCTTCCTCTTCGCGTTGGTGCTGGTGGCGACCCACAACGTCGAGCGCGTGGCCGATCGGCTGCACACGCGCGAAGGGATCTCGGTCTTCTTGTCGCCGGGTCTCTCCGCCACACGCGTCGAAGCGCTGGCCACTCAGCTCCGCGGATTCGGCGAGGTCGCCGAGGTGCGGGTCGTCGATCCCGACGTCGCGCTGGCCGAGCTCGAAGCGGAGTTGGGTGGCTTCTCGTTGGAGGAAACGTTCGGCGAGAATCCCCTGCCGCACACGTTGGAGGCGCGGCTGCGGCCCGAAGTCGCAGCCGGTCCAGGACGGATCAGCGGGTTGGCGGGGGAGATCCGCGCGCTGGAGGATGTCGACGATGTCGTCTACGGCGCCGAGTGGATGGAGCGTCTGGAGCGAAACCTCGGGTATCTCCGTCTCGGCAGCCTCGTGGTCGGCGCGCTCGCCGCCCTCGCCTCCGGCGTCGTCCTCTTCACGACGCTCAATCTCGTCTTCGTCGGTCGTCGCGAGACTCTCCGCATCCTCGACGTGGTCGGAGCGACGCACGAGTTCATCCGCTCCCCTTTCCTGCTGCTCGGCGGCCTGCAGTGTCTCTTCGCGGCCGCCTTGGCGCTCCTCGGCGTCTTGCTCGCGCGGGGCGTGCTCGCCACCTGGTTGCCCGATCTCGCCTTCCTTTCGCTCGGCGGGAGCGCGCTCTTCCTCGTGGGATCGTTCTTCTTCGGACTCGGCGCGTCCTATCTGGCGATCGAACCGGCGCTGCGTTCGCTGGAGTCGGGACCGGATGAACTGCTCCGCTGAGAGCGCGCGTCTCGTCGCAGCTCTGCTGGCGGCGTGCTGCGTCATCGTCTCCGTCGGCCACTCGCCGGGCGCCTCCGCCGCGCCGAAGAAGGAAACCTCGACCGCAGCGAGCGGCGGCGATTCCCTCCAACTGCGTCAACAGGAACTGTCGCGCCTCAAGTCCGAATTGGACGACAACCGTCGCAAGATCGAAGCGCTCTCGAAAGAAGAGAAGAGCCTCGCGCAGCGGTCGAAGCGGCTGCAAGACGACGTCAGCCTGACGAAGCGCTACCTGGCCGAGTTGTCCTCGCAGGACGAGGCGCTGCGCGACGACCTGGCGCACCGGCAGGCCGCCTTCCTCGACATGCGCCTACGCTCCGACGAGATGACCGAACGGATGAAGGCGCGCGTGCGTCGCTATCACCGGATTCGACGGGTCTCGACCGCGGAGCTGCTCCTCTCGGCGCGCTCCTTCGACGCGCTCTTCGCGCGGTCGCTGCGGATGGCGCGATTGATCCAGAGCGATCGGCTGGAGCTCCTCGCCTTGGGCCAGGAGCGCACTCGCGTGTCGGAAGAGCGTGAGGCCATCGAGTCGCGGCGGCGCGGAGTCGAGGCGTTGGAGCAGGAGAAACGTCGCGAAGAAGATCGACTCCACCAGCAGGGACTCGCCACGCGGGCCAAGATCGAGGACGTGCAGGAAGCGCAGCGTCGGCACCAGCAGCGAGTGAAGGAGCTGGAGCGCGCCGAGTCGTCGATCCGCGAAATGCTCGCTCGCCTGGAGCGAGAACGGGCGGCGCGCGCCCAGAAGAAAGGAAAGCTGCCGCCGGCCGGGCCCGGCGTGGTGAAGGGCAAGCTGCAGTGGCCGGTGCGCGGCGAGATCCGTGCGGAGTTCGGGTTCGAAGTGCACCCCAAGTACGGAACGAAGACGCCGATGAACGGCATCGTCATCGCGGCCGAGGCGGGCACGCCGATCCAAGCGGCGCAGAAGGGAACCGTCGACTTCGCCTCGTGGCTGCCGGGCTACGGCAACACCGTCATCCTCAACCACGGCGCCGGGTTCTATACGCTCTACGCGCACGCCGCGAGTCTGCTGGTCGGCGTGGGGGAAGTCGTCGAGGCGGGCGCCGCCATCGCGCGAGTCGGGGACACCGATTCGTCGCGAGGGGCTTGCTTGCTCTTCGAGGTGCGCAAGGGTGTGAACGCGCTCGACCCGAGAGATTGGCTACCGTGATCGCATGACGACTCCCGACGCTCCGATTCTCTCGCGCCTGGTCGGGCGTGTCGAGCCGCGCGCGGGGATCGCGCGCTCGGTGCGCGATGGACGCTTGGCCCACGCCTACCTGATCCTCGGAACACGCGGCTCGGGGCGCACGCGCTTCGCCCTCGGTGTGGCCCAACTCCTTCTCTGCAAGACCGAGAGCGACGCGGCCTGCGGCGTCTGCAGCGGCTGCCGACGAGTGGAGCGCGGCATCCATCCCGACCTGACGATCGTGCATCCCTCCACCCGCGAGGAGTTGGAGGACCCGAGCCGCACCTCGCGGCTGTTCAGCGACTACGCCGAGTCCGCCTTCGATCCGCTGGCGCTCTCGCCGCAGGCCACGCTCGGCATCGATCAGGTGCGCGGCCTCCAAGCGGAGCTGGCCAAGGCTCGGCTGGAGGCGCCGAGGCGCGTCGCGCTGGTTCTCTGCGCCGATCGCATGACCGAGCCGGCGGCGCAGGCGGCCCTCAAGTTGATCGAGGAGCCTCCGCCCGAGACGACGCTACTTCTCACGGCGCCGGTCACCGCCAGTCTTCTCCCCACCCTCGTCTCCCGGTGTCAGCGGATCGATCTCCGCGCGCTCACGATCGACGAGATCACGCCGCTCCTGATCTCGGGCGGCGTCGAGCCGGCCGAAGCGACGCTGCTGGCGGGACTCTCCCACGGTTCGGTCGGCCGCGCCTTCGAGCTGCGCGGGCTCGGCATCCTCGCGCTGCGGGAGCGGGCGCTGCGCCTCTTCGATGCGACCACCTCCGGTCCACGCGAGGCGGAAGCCCGGGTTCGCGCCGCGGCTGATGGATGGGGCGCCGACGAGATGCTGCTCGCGATCGAGTTGGCGCTCTCCTGGCAGCGTGACCTGGCCCTCTTGGGGAGCGGACTCGGCCCCGAGTCGTGTCTGCACCGCGATCTGGCCGCGCGCGTGCGGACGGCGCCGGCCCCGCGCGAACTGAGGCGGCGTCTGGCGTTGCTGGAAGAACTCGGTCGGGCGCTGCACGAACGGGTGAATCCCGAACTCGCCCTCTACGCCGCGGTGGTCCGGTTGGGCAGCGGCGCCTCCGCGGGAGACGCGGCGTGATCGACACCCACGCCCACGTCCACTCCCGCGCCTTCGACTCGGATCGCGCCGAGGTACTCGCGCGCGCCTGGGAGTCGGGCGTGACCGCATTGCTCGAGGTCAACATCGATGTCGAAGGGTGGGGCGCGGCTCAGGCTACCGTCGCGCTCGATCCGCGCATCTTCGGCGCCGTCGGAATCCATCCGCATGACACCGCGCGCGCCACGTTGGCCGAGTTCGAGGCAATGACCTCGGACCTGACGGCGCCCTGGTTGCGCGCGATCGGCGAGACCGGACTCGACTATTACCGCGACTACGCGCCGTCCGAGATCCAGCAACAGTTCTTCGCGCGTCATGTCGGGCTGGCTCGCGACAGCGGATTGCCGCTCGTCGTGCACGTCCGCGAGAAGCCCGAGGGACCTTCCGCTCACGACGACGCGCTGCGCATCCTGGAGGAGGAGGGGAGAGGTCAGGTCCGCGGCGTCTTGCACTGCTTCTCCGGTGATCTCCACGTTGCCCGACGCGCGCACGCGCTCGGCTTCCGCCTCGGCATCGGCGGCGCGCACACTTACGCGCCCAAGAAGGCGGGCCCGCTCCTCGTCGCCATCGCGCAGGAGTTGGGACTGGGGATGTTCGTCCTGGAGACCGATTGCCCGTATCTGACGCCGCATCCCCACCGCAACGCGCGCAACGAACCGGCCAACGTCTCGCTCACCGCCGCTGTCCTCGCGGGCTACCTCGGTTTGCCGGTCGCCGAAGTCGAACGCTCCACGGACGGCGAGGCTCGCACTCTCTTCTCGTTGCCCGGCGTCTAGGTGGGCGAGACCGCCGACAGCACCGAACGCGAACGCCTGGCGGCGCACGGCGTGACGCCACGCAAGCGGTTCGGACAGAATTTCTTGCTCGACCCGCGCATCCCCGAACTGATCGTCGAGCGCGCCGATTGGCGTCGTACGACACCGGTTCTGGAGATCGGCGCGGGGAGCGGAGCGCTGACGGCGGCGCTGCTCGCCGCGGGCCATCCGGTCATCTCGGTCGAGATCGATCGCGATCTCATCGCCATCTTGCTGGAGCGTTTCACCGCGGAGCGGGAGGCCGGTTGCTGGGCGTTGATCGAAGGAGATCTGCTCGCGCTCGATCCGAAACGCGGCCCGCTCGGCCAGGCGCTCGCGAGCCTTGCGCCGGACGACGATCCGCGTCCGTGGGTGGCCGGCAATCTGCCGTACGCCATCACCACGCCGATCCTGGAGTGGACCTGCCGCTCGCGCCACCGGTGGGACGGCGCCGTCTTCATGGTGCAGCGCGAGTACGGCGCGCGAATTCTCGCATCGCCGGGCGGACGTGAGATCGGTTCGCTCACCCACTGGATCGCCGCGCAGGCCCAGACCCGCTCGCTCCTGCGCGTCGGTCGCTCCGCCTTCTGGCCGCGTCCCGGCGTGGAGTCGGTCGTCCTGGAGCTGAAGTTCCCGCAGCCCCCGCCCTTCACCGGCGATCTCGTCGCGCTCGAGCGTCTCCTGCGCGCCGCCTTCGGACAACGCCGCAAGACGCTCGTGAACTCCGTCGCGCACGGACTCGGCCGCCCGAAGGGACTGCTCACGGCGCAGATCACGGCTCTCGGGCTCGCGGCGGACATTCGCGGCGAGATGCTTTCGTTGTCCGACTTCGCGCGGCTTTCCGAAGCGCTCGCCGCCGCTCAGGTCGCGCCGGATTCCCAGGCGTGATTCTCGACCGGATGGTGGTGATCCCCGCGCTCGACGAGGAGTCGACCATCGGCGCCGTCGTCCGCGGACTACCGAGAGATCGAGTCGCCGCCATCGTGGTCGTCGACAACGGCTCGCGCGATCACACCGCAGAAGTTGCGCGTGAGGCGGGCGCAGTGGTCGTGAGCGAAACGGAGCGGGGCTATGGCGCGGCCTGCCTCGCGGGACTGGCCTGGTGTCGTCGCGAAGGTCCGCCTCGGCTGGTCGCGTTCGTCGACGCCGACGGCAGCGACGAACCTGGCGACCTCACGCGTCTCTGGGCGGCGCTCGACGATCCGCAGGACGACGACGACTTGGCCGACTTGGTCATCGGTGCGCGGCGTGAGGCCGAGAGCGGTGCTCTCTTGCCGGCGCAACGATTCGGCAATCTCCTGGCGACCACGCTGCTGCGGCTGCAAACCGGCGTCCGCTTCAGCGATCTGGGCCCGTTCCGCGCGATCCGCTGGGAGGCGCTGGAGCGCCTCGCCATGAGCGACCGCAACTACGGCTGGACGGTGGAGATGCAGCTCAAGGCGGCGCGCGCGGGCCTGCGCTGCCGCGAGATCCCGGTCGCCTACCGGAAGCGGCGAGGAGGGCGCAGCAAGGTGGCCGGCACGCTTCGCGGGACGTTCGGCGCCGGTCACAAGATCCTCTCCACGCTGGCGCGACACGCCCTCTGGCGTCCCTGAGCGGGCTCACCGAACGGTCGGAGCCGCCGTGCTATCCTGCCGCGCACCTTTCACTCCAGTCTCCGGAGGTACCAGCGATGCGCGGCATCGTCCTGGCGGGCGGGCTCGGTTCCCGAATGCTCCCGCTCACTCGCATCACGAACAAGCATCTGCTCCCGGTCTTCGATCGGCCGATGATCTACTACCCGATCCAGACTCTCGTCCAGGCCGGGATCAAGGACATCCTGCTGGTCACCGGCGGCAACTACGCCGGCGACTTCCTGCGACTCCTCGGCAACGGGAAGGAATTCGGCCTGACCCACATCGACTACGTCTACCAGGAAGGCGAGGGGGGGATCGCCGAAGCGCTCGGCCTGGCGCGCTACTACTCCGAGGGGCAGAGCATGGTGGTGATCCTCGGCGACAACATCATCGAGGATGACATCACGCCGTACGTCGATGCGTTCCGGAAGCAGCCGAACGGCGCGCGCATCCTCTTGAAAGAGGTCGACGATCCGGAGCGCTTCGGCGTGGCCGAGTTGGACGGCGACCGTGTCGTCGGCATCGAGGAGAAACCGCCGAAGCCGAAGAGCAAACTGGCGGTGACGGGGATCTACATGTACGACGCGCGCGTCTTCGAGATCATCTCGACGCTGCGCCCCTCGGGTCGCGGAGAGCTCGAGATCACCGACGTGAACAACGCCTACATCCGCGATGGCTCGATGCGCTTCGACTATCTGAAGGGGTGGTGGACCGACGCCGGCACCTTCGAGAGTCTCTACCGTGCGAACAGCCTCGTGGCCGAGAAACGGCTGCGCTGAGGTAGCCCGGTGGAAGGATCCGCCGCCCGCCCTGAGCTCCGCCCCGCGCTGCTCGAGTTCTTCGCCGGCAGCGGTCTCGCCACCGAAGGCCTGCGCCCGCACTTCGACGTCGCCTGGGCCAACGACATCTGCGAGAAGAAAGGCGCGATCTACCGCGCGAATCAGGGCGACGACTGTTTCCACCTCGGTCCGATCGAAGAGGTTTCGGGCCGCGCGCTCCCCGCGGCCTCGATCTCCTGGGCCAGCTTTCCCTGTCAGGATCTCTCCTTGGCGGGACGACTCGGCGGCATCGACGCGGCGCGCAGCGGGTTGGTCTGGCACTGGCTGCGCGTGCTCGACGAGATGACCTCGCGTCCTGAGATCCTGGTGGCGGAGAACGTGGTCGGGTTGATCTCCGCCGATGGCGGCGCCCAGTACCGGTCGCTGCACGATGCGTTGACCTCGCGCGGCTACCGCGTCGGCGCGCTCGTCTTGGATGCCGTCCGCTGGGCGCCGCAGTCGCGACCGCGGGTCTTCGTCATCGCCGCGGCTGCCGCCGTTCCGCTCGACGGGTTGGAGAGCGCGGGCGCCGGTTGGGCTCACACCGACCTGTTGCGGGCGGTCGCCTCGACCGCCCGCGATTGGATCTGGTGGCGCCTCCCCGAACCGGAACCGACGCACCGTCTGCTCGCCGATCTACTGGAGATGGACGCGCCGCGCGATCCACTCGACCGTTCGCAGCGCAACGTCCGGCTCATCCCGCCGCGACATCGAGAGCGCGCCGAGCAATTGGCCCGCGATCACGCGAAGGTCTTTCCAGCCTATCGCCGCACTCGCGCGCAGGGGCAAGTGCTCGAACTCCGCTTCGACGGCATCTCCGGTTGTCTGCGCACCCCGCGCGGCGGAAGCAGCCGACAGACACTCGTCTTCTTGGAGGGCGGCGCGATCGAGACCCGCCTGTTGACCGGCCGCGAGGCCGCCAGACTGATGGGCGCTCCCGACTCGTATCTCCTCCCCGGCTCGTACAACGACGTCTACCGCGCGATGGGGGACGCGGTCGTGGTTCCGGTCGTCGAGCATCTCGCGCGGCATCTCCTACGGCCGTTGGCGCAGAGAGTCGCGTGACCGACACCGTCTCTCGCGAAAAGCGCTCGTGGGTCATGAGTCGCGTGCGCGATCGGGACACTCGACCTGAACTAGTAGTCCGCGCGATCGTGCGCGGACTCCGAATCCAGTTTCGGACCTGCGCCGAGGAACTTCCGGGAAAGCCCGATCTCGTCCTCGCCTCGATCCGCACCGTCCTCTTCGTCCAAGGCTGCTTCTGGCACGGACACACCTGCAAACGAGGCGCACGCCTTCCGCAGACGAACGAGATCTACTGGCGAGACAAGATCGACCGCAACCGCACGCGGGACCGCGCCCACGCGCGTCGCCTCCGCGCGCTCGGCTGGAGTGTGCTCCAGATCTGGGAATGTTCGCTGCGTAGGCTGCAACAGGTGCGCGCGCGGCTCGAGCGACAGATCGAACTCAGAACAGCCGAAGCACCAGGTCGCGTCCCGGTAGGTGCGACCGCGAGAGGAACTCACGCTCGTCCTTCCCGAGTACGCGGAGCAGTCGGTAGCTGATCGCGATCGTCAGGATTCCCAGCAGCGACAGTCCGAGCAGACCGCCGAAGCCCTGCGCATACGGCTTCAGCGCGAAGAGCCAGACCGCCGAAGCCGAGGCCAGATAGCAGCGACCGATGAACCGCCACGGAATGGTCAGCCCCGGCATGTAGCGCCGCGCGATGAACCACCGCACGAACGGCACGATGGCGCCGACGATCGCGGTCGGAATGGTGGCGCCGAGCAGCCCGTACCGCGGGATCAAGAGGATATCGAGTCCCACGTTGAGCGTGGCGTAGCCGATGTTGAGCAGCAGATTGACCCAGACCTTCTCGGCCACATAGACGGCCATGCTCAGCGGCGTACCGAGGAACGTGACCGCGAAGATCAGGAAGAACGCCTGCGCGTACGGCCCCGCGGGCGCCATCGGTTCGCCATAGAGCACGCGGATCGCCAAGTCCCCGAGGACGAAGCCGAGCACGCTGATCGGCGCGACCACGAAGTAGAGCAACCGGTAGTAGAGCGAGACGAACCAGGGCATCGACTCGCGCCGCACCGTCGCGGTTTCGGAGAATCCCGCCAGCAACAGCGGATAGACGGCGCTGGGGAGGAACTCCAGGGCGAGCTGCGGAAGCTTGTACGCCAGGTCGAAGAACCCGGCTTCCTGCCTCGTGCGGTAGATCCCCAGGAAGATCGTCTCGGACTGCCGCCAGACGACGTAGTTCAGCAGGTTGTTCGGCATCCATGGCAGCGCATAGCCGAGCAGGCGACGGGTGGGGAACGGGGCCGGAGGCGTGGCCGACGCGGAAGTGCTGGTCTGCTGTCGTCGTAGCACCCCCACCAACACGGCCAGTCCCGCGATCTGGCCGAGCGCGGCGCCGAGCAGCACCCCTTCCACCTGCAGGCCGAGGTGGAGGAGCCCGGCGGTCGCGAGCGCCAAGACGAGCGAGCCGACCGTGACACCGGCCGCCATCTCTCGGGTGCGGTAACTCGCGATCGCGTATTGCGAGAGCGTGCCGTTGAGCACCTCGGTGACCGAGAGGAGAGCGCCCAGGATCAGCAGGTCGCCGTAGGTCGGAAAGTTCGCCGTCAGGTAGCCGCGCAGCGCCAGCAGGATCACGGTCGTCACGGCCCACACGGCGGTCTGCATCGACAGGCAGCGCATGAGCAGCGCGCGCCCTTCGTTCGCCCGATCTTGCACGCGGAGTTCGGGGACGAATCGATTCAGCGCCTGGCCCAGACCGAGTCCAGCCAGCAGTGTGACCAACGCCAGGGGAGTGCGCAGGACGCTGAGCGTGCCGTACTCGAACTCGCCCAGACTCCGGACGATCAGGATCGACGTGAAGATCGAGACGACGAGTTGGACCGCGCGGGGGAGGAGCGTCCAGGCGAAGGCGCCGGTCACCTTCTCCCGAGTCGATTTCACCATCCCGCGGTCACCCTGCCGTTCTGCTCCTCATGGCGCGGCACTCTACGGAGGCGCTTCCGCCGAGGTCAACGCGGCGACGCTCGGCCCAATGGGGTGCGGCGGCCCCGATCTCTTTCGTCTTCTCGGAAGGCGTGCGTTGACGGTCCGGTCTTCGCCTCCCTAGAATCTGAGCACTTCTATTCCAGCTTTCCCCTCTTCGACCCGACCAGAGGAGCGCCGCCACGACCCTTGCTACGCCCGACCTCTGCTGAAGTGTCGTAACGTTTCCGCCCCATCCTCTGGGGGATACCGGTTGAGATCCGAGATGTCGCGCGGGACGGCGCCGCGCCGGCCGAGAGTTGGCCTGTGTCGCCTGCTGCCCCTCGTCCTGGCATTGAGCCACTGCGCCGAAGCCCGTGCGCAATCCGGCACGCCCGAGCCCCCCGCGAGAGTCTCTCGTTCGCCGATTTTTCGGCGGATGGGCATCCTGCCCACCTACTCGAGCGGAGTCGACATCAACCGGACCGACCTGGGTTGGCGGCAGACCCTCGATATCGATGCGCTCCTCGGCCCGGTCCGGGGAGAGAACAATTGGAATCTCACGGTGAAAGACAACCCCGCGCAGAACAACCTCCGGAGCCGCAACGGCCGGGGTCTGGCCAAGTTGGCTTATGAAGTCGAAGGGGGCGGCGGCTGGGCGTCCGGCGCGCAGTTCGACTGGCGGCGAAACTTCACGCGCGGAGATTTCAACCGGACCGTCGACAACGGGACGAACGCCGGCCTCTTCGTGACGTCCGAGACCCCGGGCCTCTTGCTGCGCCCTCTCTTGGCCGGTCGTGATTCCACCCGGACCGCCTCTTGGATCGTGACGGGATCGTTCGGCGCTACCGAGGGGAAGAACGTCCGACAGACCCGCGGACGCGCCGCGGGCAACCCGCTCCAAACGCAAGACTCCACCGCGACCGACGGCGTGACGCGGAATCTGGAATCGCAGCTTCATCTGGACGCCGCCCGCGGGCTCACCATCGATCTGACCGGCTCGCTCGCTTCGGTCCGTGAGAACTCCCGCACCGAGAGCCGCAATGCAAGCTGGCGCAACGAGGACTTGGAAGCAGTACCCGACAGCGTGCTCGTGACCGACACGCCGAACCGGAGCCGCAGTCGCCGCGCGACGGCGCGCGCCTCCTACCGTCCAGGGGATCGGCTCGAGTTCACCATGAACGGCGCTGCCACACGCGATCGCAGCCAGTACTTCTCGGCCACCAACCGGGGCCAGGAAACCAAGGTCGGCCTGGACGACCGTCTGGAGCTGTTGCTCCGCGCCGAGCCGATGCGCGGCGTGAAAGTCAGTTCGACCGCGCGCCAACAGAAGACCGATATCGCGCTCACGCTCGATCCGAACGACGCCGGCAAAGAGGAAACCTACGTCGACGCCGACATCGCCTTCAAGACGGGGCAGCGCTTCGGATACCTGCGAGACCTCCAGATCGAAGCCGAAGCGGGCGCGACCGACACCCGCTACGCGCGCGAGACACTCGCCGACTACGACGGAGAGAACCGCCGTGTCCGCGCCCTCGTCCGGCGGAACATCGGCAAGCGTGTGGTCGCCGCCGTAACCGGCGAGAGCCAGATCGATCGACTGAGCTACGACGACAAGTCCCAGGACCGAGACGAGCTGCGTCTGCTCGGAGACGCCAACATCGGCTACCGGCCGAATGCGAAGGCCGACACGCGCCTCAGTTTCCAGTTCACGCAGCGCCAGGCGATCAATATCCCGGCGGCGCAGGCCAGCAGCAACCTGACCGAGAGCATCTATCGAATCGAGGCGAAGCTGGGGTACAAGCTGACCCCGGCGGTCGAGATCTCGCAGACCTACTCGATCTACGCCGTCGCCTCCGAATTCGACTTCAACGAGAACAACAACCAACTCTCGCGGACGTCCGAGGTGAAGTCCCGACTCATCAGCTCGCTCACGCCGAAGCTGCGCCTCGAGTTGGATCACGACTATCGCTTCCGCGATTCGGGCAGCTACCTGCTCGATCGAACCACCAACGTGCGCGGCTACGGCCGCGCCGCGACCGAGGACTACCAAGTCTTCTCCGTGCGGACGTACTACGACCTGACCGAGTGGTTCGAGCTGACCGGGGGCCAGAAGTTCGAGGTGCGCGAGAACACCACGCTCGCCAACGGGCGGGTGACCCGCACCGAGCGGGTCGAGTTCATCGGCGGGGGAGACATCCGCCACACGCTGAGTGAGGGGTTCTCCGTCGACGGCAACGCGCGATGGACCCAGACCAGCGCCGAAAAGCCGTACTGGAAGATCTCGTTCCGGATGACTCGGAGCTACTGATGTCGCGTCTCCGACCCCTCTTCTGGACCTGCGGCCTGGTCGCCCTTCTCGCGGTCACCGGCTGCTTCGAGACGCGCACACCCGAAGATCCCAACAACGCGGACACCGTGCCGCGCAAGCCGAGGACCGATCCCGACAGCGTGCTCTGGAACATCGCGACCTGCATCGAGTTCAAGTCGCCGACCGCGTACATGGAGCAGATCGGCACGCTCTTCACCTTCATCCCGGACCCGGCCGATGTCTCCGCGTTCGATGATCCCACCCTCTTCAATGATTGGGACCGCGCGCGGGAAGAGATCGTCCTCGGCGACATCCTGACCGAAGCGAGAGCACAGAATCTGACCTCGAAATTGGTCTGGGGGACCGATCGGGACCGACGCGACTTCAACGATGGCGTCGCCTCCGGTCAGTGGTACGAAGACCTCGACTACACGATCACGTTCGTCTCGACCTTGCGTCGCACTACCTATTCGGGCCGCGTCGACCTCTACTTCGTCGAGTCGAACGCGCTCTGGGAGGTCTACAAGTGGACCGACAAGGTCGACGGCTCCGTCAACCGTTCGTCTGGGTATCTGAGAGGCAGACAGCAGATCGACTGATTCGGATTCGTGTTCCTGTTCCTGTTCTCGGTGGGAGTTGGGGAGGGCGGAGTGGCGCCGCGCGAACCTAGGGCGAGCGTGGGAAAGTCAGTGGTAAGTCGGTTCCGATGTGAGGAGACTTCGCATGATGGCTAGACAACGTTCGAAACGAGGACCGGCCGGGGCTTGGCTCTGGCTCAGCGCTCTCTTCGTCGCCCTCGCACTCTCGGGCTGCATCTTCAGTCCGGAAAAGAAGAAGAAGCCGGACATCGTCGTGCCGTATCCGGTGGCGACAAGTCCCGGGAACGTGCTCGCGATCGTCAAGCGCGCGTACGAGGAACGCAAGATCGAGGAGTTCGAGAAGATCTTCGCCACGGAGTATGTCTTCCAGTTCAGCCCCGAGGACATCGTCCAGGGGAACACGCCGGCGGAGTGGCCGCGAAACGACGAGATCGACTCCGCGCGCAACATGTTCGGCGACGACACCGTCGACCGAATCGAGATGACCAGCTTCATCATCCCGGCGCCTCGCGCGGCGGTCGAGTCCGACAATCTGCCGTCCATCGAGGGCGTTCAGGTGATCACGATCGACGCGGTGCGGCTCTCGGTCTTCACCCGGAACCTAGACGGCGAGGTGTTGGAACTGCTCGTGCCAGGGGAGCAGGCGGTCTTCTTCTTCTTGGAGACCCAGGTGGTCGATCCCGCTTCGGGTCGCAAGCTCTGGGAGCTCATCCGCTGGCGGGACAAGCCGACCGGCGGGTTCACTGCGATCAAGCAGACGTTCGCGACCCAGTGACCCAGTGACCCAGTGACCCAGTGAGTTCGAGACCGCCGCGGCCTGAGCGAAGCAGCGCCGCCGCGGTCCGCTCCTCTCCGCTCGACCCTGATCGACCTCGATCGAACGCTTCCTCGGGGTTGACGCATCTCGGCGGCTGCCGGTAACGTCCCGGCCCTGTCCGTTCTGGACCGGGCCACGAGACCCCTCGTTGCTTCCTCGGGTCTCGAGTGGACGGACGTCCCGCGCGCCGACGAGGCGCGTCATGTCACAGCGACCAAGCCCGCGAGTGCAGACATCCGTCAGAGGGGATCGATGGAGCGAAATTTCCGCTGGAAGTTGATCAGCCTGATCACGTTGATCGCGCTGAGCACGTGGGCGCTCTGGCCGTCGTTCCAACTCTATTCGATGCCGCCGGCCGAACGGTACGCGACGGGCGACCCTGCGTTGCGCGAGCTGCGGGGTAAGGCGCTGAAGTTGGGTCTCGACCTCCTCGGCGGCATGCACATGGTTCTGCAGCTCGACGACTCCAAGCTGCGGCCCGAAGAGGTCCCCGACGCGATGGATCGCGTCATGCAGATCCTCCGCAATCGTGTCGACCAGTTCGGCGTCGCGGAGCCGATCGTGCAGCAGCAGGGGGCGGATCGCATTCTCGTCCAGCTCCCGGGTCTGCTGGAGAAGGATCGAGCTGCGGATCTGATCGGTCGCACCGCGCAACTGGAGTTCCGGTTGGTGAAGACGCCGGCGGACAGCCGCCAGGTCATCGAACGGCTCGACCGCGCCATCTTGCTCGCGAGCAAGGGCTCCGCCGCTGACAGCCTCACGGTTGATTCTCTCGCCACCCGTCCGCTCATCGACCTGCTGACGAACTTTCCCGACTTCAGCATCTGGGGAGGGGCCGAGGTCGAGGCGAGCGATGTCCCGGCGGTGGAGCGCGCGTTGCGCTCGGTCAATCTCGAGACGGTTCTCCCGCGTGACGCCTCGGTCATGCTCGGCCACAAGGATGTCGCGCTGGGGGGGGGCATCGTCGGCCGCGTCCTCTTCGTGCTGAATCGCCAGTCGAACCTGAGCGGCGACGGCATCAAGACGGCGCGGATGCAGGTCGGCATCGACCCCACTCGGCCGAGCGAACCGGGCGTCTCGATGGACATGAACGCCAAGGGGACGACCGCCTTCCGCAAGGTGACCGGCGACAATGTCGGGCGCCAGCTCGCGATCGTGCTCGATGATCGGGTCGTTTCCGCGCCGGTCATCCGCGACCGGATCCCACAGGGCCGCGCCACCATCTCGGGCAGCTTCACCGACTCGGAAGCGAAGGACCTCGGCATCATCCTCCGCGCCGGCGCGCTCCCCGCGCCGGTCAACATCGTCGAAGAGCGCACGGTGGGACCGTCGCTCGGACGCGATTCGATCGACGCCGGCCTGCGCGCGGGATGGATCGGCGCCGTCGCCGTCCTCCTCTTCATGCTGCTCTACTACCGGTTCAGCGGCTTGATCGCGGTCATCGGCCTCTCGCTCAACCTCTTCTTCCTCTTCGCCGGACTGGCCGCCTTCAAGAGCACCCTGACCTTGCCCGGTATCGCCGGAATCGCGCTCACCGTCGGTATGGCGATCGACGCAAATGTCCTCATCTTCGAGCGCATCCGAGAGGAGCTGCGCAGCGGGAAGCGGGTGCGCAAGGCGATCGACGCCGGGTACAGCCGCGCCTTCACGACGATCTTGGACTCGAACCTGACCACGCTGATCTCGGCCGTCGTCCTCTTCTGGTTCGGCAGCGGCCCGATCAAGGGGTTCGCCGTCACCTTGGGCATCGGGATCCTCGCGAACCTCTTTACCGCGACCACCATCACCAAGCTGATCTACGACCTCATGTATGCGAAGCGTGAACCGGCGACCCTGTCCATCTGATCGAGGAGACTGATGCTCGAACTGATCAAGCCGACCAAGTTCCCGTTCATGACGTACCGGAAACGGGCGTACATGTTCTCGATCGCCGTGCTGCTCGTCGGCCTCGCCTTCGTCTTCATTCGTGGAGGCTTCCGGCTCGGGGTCGATTTCGCGGGCGGTCGGCTCATCGAGTACCGGTTCGACCGCGATGTCTCGACCGAGTCTCTGCGCGCCGTCCTCCAGCAACTGGGCGTGGCGGGGGGCGAGATCCAGAAGGTCGACGACACGGGCCGCGACTACTTGGTTCGTCTTCCGCTCGCCGAGTCCGAACAGGCGGCGAACGAGCAGGGCCCGTCGACCCAGATCCTGGAATCCTTGCAGGCGCAGAATCCCGGTCTGACCGGCGAGATCCGCCGCGAAGAGTTGGTCGGACCGCGAGTCGGCAAGGAACTTCGCTGGCAGGCGACGGTGGCCGTGACCCTCGCCCTCCTCGGCATTCTCGGCTACGTCGCGATCCGTTACGAATGGCGACTTGCGGTCGGAGGGGTCATCGCGCTCTCGCACGACGTGCTCGTGACGCTGCTCATGTGCGCGATCTTCGACGTCGAGATCACGATCTCGATCATTGCCGCCCTCATGACGATCGGTGGGTACTCCATCAACGACACCGTGGTCGTCTTCGATCGGGTTCGCGAGGTGGCCAAGCTGCACCCGGGCGACTCCATGGAGACCGTCATGAACCGCGCGATCAATGAGACGCTCTCGCGCACGATCTTGACCGGTCTCGCGACCATCATGTGCCTCTTCTCCCTCTACTTCTTCGGGGGCCAGGTCATCCACGACTTCGCCTGGGCCATGCTCATCGGCGTCATCTTCGGGATCTACTCGTCGGTCTACGTGGCCGCGGGAGTCGCGCTGGAGTTCCACAACCAGGGCCACAAGAAGAAAGCGCTCGCCAGCGCCGCCTCGATGAATTCCTTGCGCTTGATCGACAGCGTCTGGCCCCGGACGATGCGCGCCATCGTCAGCCACCCGACCGCACCGATCGCGAGGAACAGGACGTAGATGTTGCCGCGCTCGAACATCGTCGAGAGGATGATGACGATGAAGATGTACGGCAGTGCGTAGAGGACGTCGACGAAGCGCATCATCAGCTCGTCGACGCGGCCGCCCAGATACCCTGCCGTCGCCCCCCAGGTGACGCCGATGCAGAGCGAGACCAGCGTCGCCAGCAGGCCGATCTGCAACGAAATCTGCACGCCGAAGAGCGTGCGCACGTAGAGATCGCGCCCCAGCCGATCGGTGCCGAGCCAGTGATCGTTGGGGCCGCCAGGACCCACCGCCATGTTGTCCCAGTCGATCGCATCGAATTCGTGCGGCGAGAGCGACGGGCCGATGAACGCGACCAGCGTGATCAGCAGGATCACGGTGGCCGCGACCATCGAGGCCTTGTTGCGCTTCAGGCGACGCCAGGCATCGCCCCAGAAACCGCGCGAAGCGACCGCCACCGCCACCGGCTCGGCCGACGACACCAGTTCAGTCATAGCGCACCCGCGGGTCGAGCCAGCCGTAGAGCAGGTCCGCGATCAGGTTCAGCGTCAGCGTCAGCGCGCCGTAGACGACGATCATCCCCATCACCAGCGTGTAGTCGCGATTGATCGCGCCCTGTACGAGGTAGCGCCCGCTGCCCGGCAGGCCGAACACCGTCTCGACCACCAGCGAGCCGGTGATCACG